>OJYH01000017.1_pt1 | contig 179893 bp, 153 predicted proteins | sample 1600921 | NCBI WGS metagenome assembly OJYH01 (sample SAMN04436912, study PRJEB24849) | human gut metagenome | biome: human gut; feature: NICU; material: stool | host: Homo sapiens | place: USA: Saint Louis, MO | collected 2012-05-10
AACCTGTTACCCATGTGCCCGGTTCAAAGTGTTACCCATGTGACCGGTTCATACACGGCGAGCTCCCTTGACACGTTCACCGCAGAAAGCTTTACAGAAATGCGGAGTTCTTATAGTGAACGGAACTATCCCACCATCCGTAACATATTGTTTTTTAGAGCATCCTAACGCGATCTCTCAATAAAAATATGACTAAGAGACAGTCTCAGGAATGAGGGCCCGCTCCCCCGCACACCTCGCACCCGGCGAAGCGCATCAGCGTCATCTCGCGGAACTGGCAGGTCATCGCGTCATACATCACGATTTTACCGGCGGCGGGCGTACCGTAGCCGGCCAGCAGCTTGATGGCCTCCATCGCCTGCAGGGAACCAATCACGCCGACCAGCGGTGCCATCACCCCGGCCTCGACGCAGGTCAGGGCGTTTTCGCCGAACAGGCGGCTCAGGCAGCGGTAGCAGGGCTCGCCCTCGCCGTAGGTAAACACCGACACCTGGCCCTCCATGCGGATGGCCGCCCCCGACACCAGCGGCACTTTATGGGCGAAACAGCCGGCGTTGAGCCGGTTGCGGATCTGCACATTGTCGGTACAGTCGAGCACCAGGTCGTGGGCGGCAATCTGCTGTTCAAGCGCCGCGTCGTCCAGCAGGGCGTTAATCGCCGTCAGAACGACATGCGGATTGATGCGCGCCAGCGCCGCGCGGGCGGAGTCCACCTTCGGCTGGCCGATCGTGGCGTCTGAATGCAGCGTCTGGCGCTGGAGGTTAGAGAGCGAGACGGTGTCGAAATCGAGCAGAGTCATGCGGCCGACGCCCGCCGCCGCCAGGTACTGGGCCGCCGCGCAGCCCAGCCCGCCGAGGCCGACCACCAGCACCGATGCCGCCTTCAGCGCCTCCTGGCCGTCAAAATCAAACCCGCGCAGGACGATCTGCCGGTTGTAGCGCATCATCTCCGCATCGGTCAGCTCGGCGGCCATCACAGGCCTCCGAACAGCGAATTAAACGGCTCCACCTCGACCCACTCTCCGGCCTCGACGCTGCCGCGCTCGCGCTCCAGCACGATAAAGCAGTTGGCCTGGCTGAAGGAGCTGAACACGTGGGAGCCCTGGTTACCGGTGGTCGCCACCTCCAGCGCGCCGTCGGCGCCGCGCCGCAGCACGCCGCGCTGGAAGTCGAGGCGGCCGGGCGACTTTTTAAGCCGCGTGGCGGCGCGCACCCGCAGGCGCGTCGGCTGCCCGGCGGGATGACCGCTGAGCTTCGCCAGCAGGGGCTGCACCAGCTGATAGAAAGTGACCGCCGCAGAGACCGGATTGCCCGGCAGGCCGCAGAACCAGCTGTTGCTCAGCGTGCCGAAGGCAAAGGGCTTGCCCGGCTTCATGGCGATTTTCCAGAAGGCGATTTCGCCCAGTTCGTCGAGAATGGTTTTGGTGTAGTCCGCCTCGCCGACGGAGACGCCGCCGGAGCTTATCACCACGTCCGCCCGGCGGTCGGCCTCGATAAAGGCTGCGCGCAGCTTCTCGGGGCAGTCGGCAATAATCCCGAGGTTAATCACCTCGCAGCCGAGCTGCTCCAGCATCAGGTGGACCGCCAGCCGGTTGCTGTCATAAATTTGCCCGGCGGCCAGCGGTTCGCCCGGCAGCCGCAGCTCGTCGCCGGTGGAGAACACCGCCGCGCGGACGCGCCGCACGACGCTAACCTTGTCAATGCCCAGCGAGGCCAGCACCGGCAGCTCGGCCACCGTCAGTTTCGTACCGCGGGTGAAGACCGGCCGCCCGGCGGCGATATCCTCGCCGCGGCGGCGGATGTTCTGGCCCGCGCTGGCGGCGGCGGTAAAGCGCACGCCGCCCTCAGCCTGTTCGGTCTCTTCCTGCATCACCACCGCCTCGCAGCCGTCGGGAACGGGCGCGCCGGTCATAATGCGCACGCAGGTGCCCGCCGGCCACTCGCCGCTGAACGGCTGCCCGGCAAAAGCTTTGCCCGCCAGCGGCAGCGGCCGGTTCAGCGCCAGATCGGCGAGGCGCACCGCGTAGCCGTCCATCGCCGAGTTATCAAACCCCGGCACGTCCAGCGGCGAGGCGACGTCCTCAGCGAGAATGCGGCCAAACGCCTGCGCCAGCGGCAGCGTTTCGGTTTCGGTCAGGGGCTTGATGTGATTGAGCATTTGCTCAAGCGCGGTCTCCAGCGGCATTAGCCCGGCATTAAAATCCATGGTTTACTCCTGCGGCAAATCAGTTATCCCGCCATTATGGCAGAAAAGCCTGACTGACTGTATGCGCTTGCACTCCCGCTTTACATCTATGGCCGCACTTTCTATATTCAAAAATCATATAAATCTGTGGGCAGAATAATGATATTCATAGAAAAAGCCCGGCGCAGAGAAAAAGGAATCACCCTATGAGCAACGCGGTTATCGCTATTCACGGCGGCGCCGGCGCGATTAGCCGCGCGCAGCTGACGCCCGCGCGGGAGCAGGAGTACGTACAGGCGCTGTTTAGCATCGTTGAGGCAGGGCAGCGGCTGCTGGAAGCCGGGGGCAGCGCGCTGGATGCGGTCACCGAGGCGGTGCGCCTGCTGGAGGAGTGCCCGCTGTTCAACGCCGGGACGGGGGCGGTGTTTACCGCCGACGAAACGCACGAGCTGGACGCCTGCGTGATGGACGGCTACTCCCTGCACGCCGGGGCGGTGGCGGGCGTGAAGCATCTGCGAAATCCGGTTCTGGCGGCGAGGGCGGTGCTGGAGTCTAGCCCCCACGTGCTGCTGATTGGCGAAGGCGCTGAGGTTTTTGCGCGGCGGCAGGGCCTGGAGCAGGTCGATAACCGCTACTTTTCCACGCCGGAGCGCCTGGCGCAGCTGCGCGAGGCGCAGGCCGAAGGGGCCGTGCGCCTCGACCACGACGCCGCGCCGCTGGACGAGCGCCTGAAGATGGGCACCGTCGGCGCGGTGGCGCTGGATAAGGCGGGCAACCTCGCGGCGGCCACCTCCACCGGCGGCATGACCAATAAGCTGCCGGGCCGGGTGGGCGACAGCCCGCTGCCCGGCGCGGGCTGCTATGCCAATAACGCCAGCGTGGCGGTCTCCTGCACCGGCACCGGTGAGGTCTTTATGCGTACGCTGGCGGCGTATGATATTTCGGCCCTGATGGAGTACGGCGGTCTGAGTCTGAATGACGCCTGCGAGCGGGTGGTGATGGAGAAGCTGCCGGCGCTGGGCGGCAGCGGCGGCCTGATCGCCATCGACCGGGAGGGCAACGTGGTGCTGCCGTTTAACAGTGAAGGCATGTACCGCGCCTATGCTTACGCCGGGGATGAGCCCACGGTCGGTATTTATCGTTGAAGGGAGGCCGCGTGCCCCAGAGCCACAGGACAGACGCCGGCGATGTGCTGGCGGTGCGTAATCTGACCATTGCCTTCGGCGAGCAGAAGGTGGTCAGAGACCTTTCGTTCAGCCTCGGGCGCGGCGAAACGCTGGCCATCGTCGGCGAGTCCGGCTCCGGCAAATCGGTCACCGCCCTGGCGCTGATGCGCCTGCTGGATCAGTCCGGAGCCGCGGTCAGCAGCGCAGAGATGCGCCTTTGCCGCCGCAGCCGGGAGGTGATAGAGCTTGCCGATCGGTCCGCCGCGCAGATGCGGCGGGTGCGCGGGGCGGATATGGCGATGATTTTTCAGGAGCCGATGACCTCGCTCAACCCGGTGTTTACCGTCGGGGAGCAGATCGCCGAGTCGATTCGCCTGCACCAGGGGCTGGGCCGGAACGAGGCCCTGCGGGCGGCGAAAAAAATGCTCGACCAGGTGCGCATTCCCGACGCCGATACCATGCTAAAGCGCTATCCGCACCAGCTCTCCGGCGGCATGCGCCAGCGGGTGATGATCGCCATGGCGCTCTCCTGCCGCCCGTCGCTGCTGATCGCCGATGAGCCGACCACCGCGCTGGACGTCACCATTCAGGCGCAGATCCTCCAGCTTATCGGCGTCCTGCAAAAAGAGATGTCGATGGGCGTGATCTTTATTACCCACGATATGGGCGTGGTGGCGGATATCGCCGACCGCGTGCTGGTGATGTACCGGGGCGAAGCGGTTGAAAGCGGCCCGGTAGAGGCGATCTTCAGCCGTCCGCAGCATCCTTATACCCAGGCGCTGCTGGCGGCGGTGCCCAGACTGGGCGCCATGCGGGGCAGCGATCTGCCGCGCCGCTTCCCGCTGCTCAATGGCGACGGCGGGGAGCAGGAGGGGCCGCCGCAGAATACCGTGGTGTCCGGGAAACCGGTGCTGCAGGTGCGGGATCTGGTGACCCGCTTCCCGCTGCGCAGCGGCCTGTTCAATCGCGTCACCCGCGAGGTCCACGCCGTGGAGGGGGTCAGCTTCGACCTCTGGCCCGGCGAAACGCTGTCGCTGGTGGGCGAGTCCGGCTGCGGCAAGTCCACCACCGGCAGGGCGCTGCTGCGGCTGGTGGCCACCCAGGGCGGCAGCATCACCTTTGACGGCAGGCGCATCGACACCCTGGCAGACAGCGAGCTGCAGCCGCTGCGCCGCGATATCCAGTTTATTTTTCAGGATCCCTGGGCCTCCCTCGACCCGCGCCAGACCGTCGGCTACTCGATCCTCGAGCCGCTGCGGGTGCATAAGGTGATGTCCGATGAGGATGCCCGCAGGCGGGTCGCCTGGCTGCTGGAGCGCGTCGGCCTGCAGCCGGAGCACGCCTGGCGCTACCCGCACGAGTTTTCCGGCGGCCAGCGGCAGCGCATCTGCATTGCCCGGGCGCTGGCGCTGAATCCGAAAGTGATCATCGCCGACGAGGCGGTATCGGCGCTGGACGTCTCCATCCGCGCGCAGATTATTAATCTGCTGATGGATCTGCAGCGCGAACTGGGGGTCTCTTATCTGTTTATTTCCCACGACATGGCGGTGGTGGAGCGCATCAGCCACCGCGTGGCGGTGATGTACCGCGGGCGGATCGTCGAGATGGGGCCGCGCCGCGCGCTGTTTGAAAACCCGCAGCACCCTTACACCCGCAAGCTGATGGCCGCCGTTCCGGTGGCGGACCCGGCGCACCGTCATCCGCAGCGCGTGCTGCTGTCCGACGAGCTGCCGGGCAACATCTGGCCGCGGGGAGAAAAATTGGCCAGCGTTCCGCTGGTGCAGGTTACGCCCGGACACTATGTTGCTCGCGAAGAGCCGCCCGGCGTCCTTTCGCGCTTATAAAATCAGGAGAAGAAGATGGCAACTCGCGTTTCAGGTAAATGGCTGCTGGCGCTCGGCGTCGCCTCCGCGCTGGCGGCAGGCTCCGCGTGGGCGGCGAAAGATGTGGTGGTGGCGGTCGGATCCAACTTCACCACCCTCGATCCCTACGACGCCAACGACACGCTCTCTCAGGCGGTGGCGAAGTCCTTCTACCAGGGTCTGTTCGGCCTCGATAAGGATATGAAAGTACAGAACGTGCTGGCCGAGAGCTATCAGGTCTCGAAAGACGGTCTGGTCTATACCATCAAGCTGCGCCCGAACGTCAAGTTTCAGGACGGCACCGACTTTAACGCCGATGCGGTAAAGGTTAACCTCGACCGCGCCAGCAACCCGGACAATCACCTCAAGCGTTATAACCTGTATAAAAACATCGCCAGCACCGAGGCCGTCGATCCGCAGACGGTGAAAATCACCCTTAAGCAGCCCTTCTCGGCGTTTATCAATATTCTCGCCCATCCGGCGACGGCAATGATCTCCCCCGCCGCGCTGAAGAAGTACGGCAAGGATATCGGCTTCCATCCGGTGGGCACCGGTGCCTACCAGCTGGAGACCTGGAATCAGACCGATTTCGTTAAGGTGAAGAAGTTTGCCGGCTACTGGCGGCAGGGCCTGCCGAAGCTCGACAGCATCACCTGGCGCCCGGTGGTGGACAACAACACCCGCGCGGCGATGCTGCAGACCGGCGAGGCGCAGTTCGCCTTCCCGATCCCCTACGAGCAGGCGCCGCTACTGGAGAAAAACAGCAAGCTGGAGCTGGTGGCAAGCCCCTCCATCATGCAGCGCTACATCAGCATGAACGTCACCCAGAAGCCGTTTAACGATCCTAAGGTGCGTGAAGCCATCAACTACGCCATTAACCGCCAGGCGCTGGTGAAGGTGGCCTTTGCCGGCTACGCCACCCCGGCCACCGGCGTGCTGCCGCCGGCCATTGCTTACTCGGCGAGCTTCAAGGCCTGGCCCTACGATCCGGCCAGGGCCCGTCAGCTTCTGAAAGAGGCGGGCTATCCCAACGGCTTCTCCACCACCCTGTGGTCCTCGCACAATCACAGCACCGCCCAGAAGGTGCTGCAGTTCACCCAGCAGCAGCTGGCGCAGGTGGGCATTAAGGCCCAGGTAACGGCGATGGACGCCGGCCAGCGCGCCGCCGAAGTGGAGGCCAAGGGGCAGAAAGAGAGCGGGGTGCGCATGTTCTATACCGGCTGGAGCGCCTCGACCGGCGAAGCCGACTGGGCGCTGAGCCCGCTGTTCGCTACCCAGAGCTGGCCGCCCGCGCAGTTCAATACCGCCTTTTACAGCAATCCGCAGGTGGATAAAGACCTGGCCGAGGCGCTGAAAACCAGCGATGACGGCGAGAAGGCGCGCCTCTATAAGGACGCCCAGCAGATCATCTGGAAAGAGTCGCCGTGGGTGCCGCTGGTGGTAGAGAAGCTGGTCTCGGCCCACAGCAAAAACCTGACCGGGTTTTACATTATGCCGGACACCGGCTTCAGCTTTGACGAGGCCGATCTGAAGTAATGCTCAACTACGTCCTTAAGCGCCTGCTGGGCCTGATACCGACGCTGTTTATCGTCGCGGTGCTGGTGTTTCTGTTTGTCCACCTGCTGCCCGGCGATCCGGCGCGGCTGATCGCCGGGCCGGAGGCCGACGGCCAGGTGGTGCAGATGGTCCGCCAGCAACTGGGGCTGGACCAGCCGCTCTACGTGCAGTTCTGGCACTACATCACCCAGGCGCTGACCGGCGACTTCGGCACCTCGATGGTCTCCCGCCGCCCGGTGTCGGAAGAGATCGCCAGCCGCTTTATGCCGACCTTCTGGCTGACGCTTACCAGCATGGGCTGGTCGGTGGTGTTCGGCATGGCGATGGGTCTGGCGGCGGCGGTGTGGCGCAACCGCTGGCCGGACAAGCTCGGGATGGCGATTGCGGTGGCCGGGATCTCTTTTCCCGCCTTTGCCCTCGGTATGCTGCTGATGCAGGTCTTTTCCGTGCAGCTCGGCTGGCTGCCCACCGTCGGGGCCGACAGCTGGCGGCACTACATTCTGCCGTCGCTGACCCTCGGTGCAGCGGTGGCGGCGGTGATGGCGCGCTTCACCCGTGCCTCCTTCGTCGAAGTGCTGAACGAAGATTACATGCGCACCGCCCGCGCCAAGGGCGTCAGCGAAACGCGGGTGGTGCTCAAGCACGGCCTGCGCAACGCCATGATCCCGGTGGTGACCATGATGGGGCTGCAGTTCGGCTTTCTGCTCGGCGGCTCTATCGTGGTGGAGAAGGTGTTTAACTGGCCCGGCCTCGGCCGCCTGCTGGTGGATTCGGTAGAGATGCGCGACTATCCGGTGATCCAGGCGGAAGTGCTGCTGTTTTCGCTGGAGTTTATCCTAATTAATCTGCTGGTGGACGTGCTCTATGCCGCCATCAACCCGGCTATCAGGTACAAATAAGTGCAGCTACTCAACTGGCGCCGTCAGGCGGTCAACAAGGCGCAGCCGGGCATTCAGCCCGGCGCCATCCGCACGCCCGCCGGCGAGTTCTGGCGGCGCTTTCGCCATCAGCCGGTGGCGATGGCGTCGGCGATTTTCGTCCTGCTGCTGCTGGCGGTGGCGCTGCTGGCGCCGTGGATCGCGCCCTATGACGCCGAAAACTACTTCGACTACGACCGGCTTAACGATGGGCCCTCGCTGGTCCACTGGTTCGGCGTCGACTCGCTGGGGCGCGATATCTTCAGCCGGGTGCTGGTCGGCGCCCGGATTTCGCTCACCGCCGGCGTACTGTCGGTGCTGATTGGCGCCGCGGCGGGCACCGTGCTCGGGCTGCTGGCGGGCTATTACGAAGGGATGTGGGACCGGCTTATTATGCGGGTCTGCGACGTGCTGTTCGCCTTTCCCGGCATCCTGCTGGCCATCGCCATGGTCGCGGTGATGGGCAGCGGCATGACCAACGTGGTGATCGCGGTGGCGGTTTTCTCGGTGCCCGCCTTCGCCCGCCTGGTGCGCGGCAACGTGCTGGTGCTCAAGCACCAGACCTTTATCGAATCGGCGCGCAGCATCGGCGCCAGCGACGCGACGATTCTGTTTCGCCACATTCTGCCGGGCACCTTTTCGTCTATCGTCGTCTACTTCACCATGCGCATCGGCACGGCGATCATCTCCGCCGCCAGCCTGTCGTTCCTCGGCCTCGGCGCGCAGCCGCCGACCCCGGAGTGGGGCGCGATGCTCAACGAGGCGCGGGCGGATATGGTGATGTCCCCGCACGTGGCGCTGTTCCCGGCGCTGGCGATTTTCCTCACCGTGCTGGCGTTTAACCTGCTGGGCGATGGCCTGCGCGATGCCCTCGATCCGAAGCTGAAAACCTGAGGCGGGCGCGATGAAAAAGCCGTTTGACTATCAGCAGGACTTTAACAATATCGACTTTCGCCGGCACCCGGAGCGCTACCAGGTGGGGCGCGGCGAGCAGGGCGTGCTGATGGTCGAGCCCTATAAAAGCGAGATCCTGCCCCACTGGCGCTTTAAGACGCCGGAGATTGCCGAGGCCTCGGCGCGGGAGATTATGCGCCTGTTCGAGCAGTACCGGGCGGCGGACGATTTTGTCGGCATGGACATGGCGCGCAAGTTTATCCAGATGGGCTATACCCGCGCCCGGCGCTACGCCAACCACAGGGGCGGGCGCAAGTACGGCGAGGACGGTAAGGAACTGCCGCGCGAAATCAACGAAGAGAAGGCCGCCTCGGCGGCTATCTTCAAGGCCGAGTGGGACCGGCTGCGGGCCGACGCGGACTATCTCGCGCGCAAAAAAAAGCACCAGGCGCAGTACGGCTGATGCTTTTTAGCGCGGCGGCGGAGGCTAGAGCTTAGACGCCCACAGGTCGTATTCGTCGGCGTGGTCAACCCTGACCCGCAGCACGTCGCCGGGCTTAACGCCGGTTTCGCCGTTCAGGTACACCGCGCCGTCGATTTCCGGGGCATCGGCCATGCTGCGGCCAATCGCGCCTTCTTCGTCCACTTCATCAACGATCACCATGATTTCGCGGCCCACCTTCTCCTGCAGGCGCTCGGCGGAGATCTGCTGCTGCAGCTGCATAAAGCGGTTCCAGCGCTCCTCCTTCACCTCTTCCGGCACCGGGTCCGGCAGCGCGTTGGCGGTGGCGCCTTCGACCGGGCTGTACTTGAAGCAGCCGACCCTGTCCAGCCGCGCCTCTTTCAGGAAGTCCAGCAGCATCTGGAAATCTTCTTCCGTTTCGCCGGGGAAGCCGACGATAAAGGTCGAACGCAGGGTCAGCTCCGGGCAGATCTCGCGCCACTGCTTGATGCGCGCCAGCTGGCGATCCACCGAACCGGGGCGCTTCATCAGTTTGAGAATACGCGGGCTGGCGTGCTGCAGCGGAATATCGAGGTAGGGCAGAATTTTGCCTTCCGCCATCAGCGGAATGACGTCATCCACGTGCGGGTACGGATAGACATAGTGCAGGCGCACCCAGATGCCGAGCTTCGCCAGCTGCTCGCACAGGCTGACCATGCTGGTTTTTACCGGCGCGCCGTTCCAGAAGCCGGTGCGGTGCTTAACGTCCACGCCGTAGGCGGAGGTGTCCTGGGAGATCACCAGCAGCTCCTTCACGCCCGCTTCCGCCAGGCGCTTGGCCTCGTCCAGCACTTCGCCAATCGGCCGGCTGTCGAGATCGCCGCGCATCGACGGAATGATGCAGAAGGTGCAGCGGTGGTTGCAGCCTTCGGAAATTTTCAGATAGGCGTAGTGGCGCGGGGTCAGCTTCACGCCCTGTTCCGGCACCAGGCTCAGGAATGGGTTGTGCTGCGGCTTTGGCACGTAGTGGTGGACGTGCTCCAGCACCTGCTCGTAGCTGTGCGGGCCGGTGATTTCCAGCACCTTCGGGTGCACTTCGCGGATCTGATCCTCTTTGGCGCCGAGGCAGCCGGTGACGATGACTTTACCGTTCTCTTTCAGCGCTTCGCCGATGGTCTCCAGCGACTCCTGCACGGCGCTGTCGATAAAGCCGCAGGTGTTGACGATGACCATATCGGCATTGTCGTAGCTGGAGACCACGTCATAGCCTTCGGTGCGCAGTTCGGTGAGGATGCGCTCGGAGTCGACCAGGTTTTTCGGGCAGCCCAGCGACACAAAACCAATTTTTGACATTTTTTATACAGTACATTGCTCAGAAAGGGCGGAGTATACAATATGTCTAAAGCTTATTCATATGCCGGAGAAGGAAGGAACTGAAGATCCCGCAGCGGCGCCGTTGAGGGGAAAAGAGCGATCGGGCTCTTCTTTTCAGATTGCGGGGGCGCTGTTGCCCGGCTCTGCGCTCTCGCGCTAAAGAGTGGGTTAATCGTGATGGGGCGACCAGCCGCTTTGTGCCGTTAACGACTGGCCGTATCCGGATTATGCTTCTGAATCAGAAATCATAATAGATGGTGAACCAGGTCGTATCGGGTTCATCATCGGAGGTGGTTGCAATCGTCCGCTCAAGGTAGAACGAGAAGCCGTAGGCCACCTGAGTATACATACCGAGATAAACGTGGTTGGCGTGATAGTTCTCTTCGCCCTTCAGGCGAAGAGTATCCGCGCCGACATAAGGCTGAATAGACTGCAGCAGCGGTTTATTTATCTGGAAGGTATAACCTGCGAAGCTTTCAAGGCCGTAACCGTCGCCCGAGAAGTAGTGATCGACAGTCTGGGTGCGGGTGGTCGGCACATAGTGCTTGTAGTAGGTCGCCGTGCCGACCAGATACCAGTTGTCCGGCTGCCAGGTAATCGCGGCGCCTGAGAACTGCTGCTTATAGCTTTTGCTCTGGCCGGTGGAGTCCTTAATGGTCGCTTTCGTCTGGTTGACCGCGGCGCTGATGTTTAAATCCTTTTGCAGCGCATAGTCGACGCCGAGGCCGCCGCCGTGGTTGCGGCGGTAGTACATATCGTCGCCCATCCATTTCTGATCTTCAGGCAGCAGATAATCGGCAATCAGGGTTAAATCGCCAAAGGTGTTGGTGTATTTAAGCGTATTCTTTGGGCGTTCGCCGCCGTCGTAATCGCCGCCGATGCCGATCCAGTTGGCGCTGGCGTGGCCGTCATTATCCCAGACGTCGCTTTTAACGCCTACGGCATCATAATAGGCACCGTACTGATGACCGAAGGTCAATTTACCGTAGCGATCGTCTTTGATCCCGCCGTATAACTGGCGCTGGAAGTCATCCGGGTTGTCGTGATTGTAGTGGGCGTCCATGCTCAGCACGTGGGCGATATCAACGCCCCACTCGTAATAACCAACGATCGAGGTGTGTGAAGTCAGCGCATAATCGGCGCCGAAGCGAAAACGCGTTCCGCCGTCGTGGCCGTTTTTATCGTAGCCGGGTTCATCGCCGTTATTCCAGATAAATTCTGGTCGGATACTGCCGCCAACTTCAAAACTCAGTGGATCCAGTAGCGTATTATTAAACTGATTTTTTTTCAGTACCGTTATTTCAGCCAGAGCGGGAGAAGAGAGCGACATTAAGCCTGATGTACCGAGCAGTACGAGGACAGGGATCTTTTTTAAATATGTCACATCTCGCTCCGGGTTTTAACTAACGGATGAAAATTAACGTCTTGTGATGAAGACTTTAATTGTTTTGTTATTACTAAGGAGTTATTCATTACATTTAACTATTATAAGATATCGTGTTAACCACTTACCCTGTGTTAAACACGATATGTCGACTCATGACGCTATTTTGTGATCGCGCTTACGCTACGGCTCAGCGTGAAACGCCTTACTTATTAGCGTCTTTATAAACTTCAGCAACGGCCTGAAAATTTGGCCCAATTTGTTTAGCAGCAACTATTTGGAAGTATTGCCCCCCTTTTTTATCAGCGAGTTCAGATAGTTTGTCATGCAGATCGCTTGGAGAGGATATTGCACCGCCTGATTGCGTTACGTTAACCGTACCTATTTTGACCAGTTTGAAATGTTTAACATCTTGCTGAGAAACTAATTGCGCAGCAAAGGTACTGCCGGTTAACAAAGAAAACAGAACAGCCGCTGCAATGAGAGGTTTTTTCATGATGTAAAATCCTGTTGATGATGGTTACTAAAAATCGCCGCTATCAGGCGTGCTGTTTGATTACAGTGTAGTTTAGAACAGAAAGATGTATCGTACTTTTTTTTGTGATTTTTATCACAAAAATATTTCCGTTTTTATTGATAAACTTAGCAGTTACTTATGACTGGCCGTTGGGTGTAAATATATTATATTTTATTGTTGAGATGATGTGCGGTCATTGTTAAGAACATGACAACTTCTTATTTTTTTAATTATATGATAAATATAAAGTTACTTGATGTACGTGGTTTCATTAACGCCCTGATAGCATTTTCCGCAGGTACCGTCCCGGCGACGTCTTTCGAAGAAATTAAAACCTCTCTGTAATAATTATACATATTTCTGATGAAACTGTTCGCGATTTTGCTGGTCGCGACTTTTAAGCGTAAAGGCGCTGGCGCGGTGGCCAGCGCTATCGGCGGCATCAGCATGCAGCATAAGCCGCGTTAATCGCGTCGGATGCGGGTAACAGGTGATTGAAACAGCCCCCTTCGCGATAGAAACGCACAACCTCGCCGACCACCAGCAGCGCCGGAGACTGGGGCTGTTCGCGCGCGAGGGTTGCAGGCAGCTGCGCCAGCGTGGTTATCAACACCCGCTGTTCCGGCCGGGTGCCGTTTTCGATAATGGCGACCGGCGTATCCGCGCCCCGGCCCAGAGACTGCAGCCTGGCGCTGATGGTGCTGGCCCACTTCAGCCCCATATAAAAGACCAGTGTCTGATTTGGAGCCGCCAGGCCGCCGTCGTCCAGCCTGGGTTCGCCGGATTTACCGTGGCCGGCGATCAGCTGCAGAGACTGGGCGCAATCCCTGTGGGTAAGCGGGATGCCGCTGGCCGCTGCGCATCCCGCGGCGGCCGTAATGCCCGGCACGACCTGGCAGGAGATCCCGCACTGCTGTAAAAACGCCATCTCTTCGCCGCCCCGGCCAAAAATAAACGGGTCGCCGCCCTTGAGCCTTATTACCGTTCGCCCGCTGCGGGCGAGATCGGCAAGCAGCCGGTTAATCTGCGCCTGGGTGAGCCCGTGGCGGCCAGGCTGCTTACCGACGTCAATCGCCAGAGCGCTCTCCGGCACCTCGGCCATCACCGCCGGGCCCACCAGGCGGTCGTAGACCACGGCGTCGGCACGTTTAATCAGCCGCAGCGCTTTCAGGGTGAGCAGTTCAACATCGCCGGGCCCGGCGCCCACCAGCCAGACCCGCCCCAGGGTCTGCGGCGGCTCGCGGCGCGGAAAGCGTTCATCTAATGCAATGACTGACTGAATCATGGTGGCCTCGGCTACTGTTCGACGCAATGCAGCGCGATGAGCTGTTTAAGCTCAGGAATACAGGACCCGCAGTTGGTGCCGCACTTGAGCGCGGCCCCCAGTGCGGCTGGCGTACGGCATCCCTGCGCAATGGCTTTGTCAATAGCCCGCTCCCCGACGCAAAAGCAGCTGCAGATGGTGCGTCCCGGACTCTCTGCGCGTATCGCTTTTCCGCCCAGCAGGGCGTGCCGCTGCCGGGCTCCGGTCAGCTCGACGGCAAACGCCTGGGCGATAAAGGCCTGGTCGACGTCCGGTAACGATGGCGCAGCGTAAAAGGCATACTCCAGTACGCCGCGGCGCCAGCCCAGAAGGTGGGCACGGTCCCCGGCCTCTGCCTGCTGCCACTCAACGCCGTCCATGCCGGGCTGCTGCTTCAGCCACGCGGCGGCATTGCCCTGGCCCGCCACGACATAGCGCTGAACCTGCCCCTGCGGCGCGCGCGACCAGTAGTCCAGCAGAGTGGGATCGCGGCGCTCCCGCTGCCAGAGCCAGCCCTGCCAGTCGACGCGCAGCGGCTGCAGGCGGACATCCGTTTGCTTCAGCGCCGGCTGACCCGACAGCGGGCAGCAGCGCGCCGCGACCAGCCCATCCACGCAGGCCTGGGCGCTGAACTGGCGCGTCCAGTGCATGGGGATAAAGATCTGCCCCGGCCGCTGGCCATCATCGGTAATCACCCGCCCGCACCACCAGCCGAGCGCCGACTGAACCCGCGTCAGGTCGCCTGCGCAAAGTCCGTAGGCGGCCGCATCCTGAGGGTGCAGCACTACAAAAGGCTCATCGAAATGCTGCATCAGGCGGGGAACGTTGCCGGTTCGGGTCATGGTATGCCACTGGTCGCGGATGCGCCCGGTATTCATCACCAGGGGGTAGTGGGGCGCCGGCGCGCTATAAGCCGGAATGGCGACGGGCAGCAGCCGGGCTTTGCCATCGCCGTGATAAAAATGCCCGTCGCTGAACAGGCGCTGGGTTCCCCGCGGCGCCGCCGCGTTCACCGGCCACTGTACCGGCAGCAGCTGGTCATACTCCGCCAGGCTGAGATTCGCCAGGCCGCTGATGTCAAATGCCCGCCGCCCCGCATTTTCAAAGCCGGAGAGGGCGGCATGTTCTGTAAACACCTCATGGGGGTGCTGCCAGCCAAACGCGTCGCCGTAGCCCAGGCGCCGGGCAACCTGCGCCAGTAGCCACCAGTCGGGTTTCGCCTCGCCGACGGGATCGATAAAGCGGCGCTGGCGCGAGATGCAGCGTTCCGAGTTGGTGACCGTCCCGCTCTTTTCGCCCCACCCCTGGGCAGGCAGCAGGACATGAGCACAGGCGCTGGTGTCGGTAGCATTGCTGACCTCAGACACAATCACCAGCGGGCAACTTTTGAGGGCCCGGGCGACAAGATTGCCTTCCGGCATCGATACCGCCGGATTGGTCCCCATGATCCAGACGGCTTTTATCTCCCCTCGTGCCATGGCGCGGAACATCTCCACGGCCATCAGGCCCGGCTCCCGCGCGACGCTGCTGCTGCCCCAGAAGCGGCCGACCCTGTCGACCTCTTCGGCGCTGAACCCCATGTGCGCCGCCAGCTGATTAGCCAGCCCTCCCACCTCGCGTCCGCCCATCGCATTCGGCTGGCCGGTCAGGGAGAAGGGGCCGCAGCCGGGACGGCCTATTTTTCCGCTCAGCAGGTGCGCGTTAATGATGGCGCTGGTATTGTCGCTCCCGGTCTGCGACTGGTTAATCCCCATGCACCACAGCGTCAGCACCCGGCTGCGGGTGCCAAAGCGCTGCCAGAAGGCGAGAATATCGGTCTTCTCCAGCTGGCAGGCATCGGCGACCGCCGCCAGATCCCAGGCGGCGCTGGCCGCCAGCGTGGCGTCGACATTATTGAGGTGGGGGAGCATCGCGTTATCGATCCCCCGATGGGCCGCGAGCCAGTGCAGCAGACCGGTGAACAGCGCGGCATCGCTGCCGGGGCGCAGGGGCAGATGCAGGTCGGCCAGCTCGCAGCTGGCGGTACGACGCGGATCGATAACCACCACCTCCAGGTCGGGCCGCTGCTGCTTAGCCTGTACCAGCCGCTGCCACGCGACCGGGTGCGCCCAGGCGATGTTCGAGCCTACCAGGACGACCAGATCCGCCTGCTCAATATCGTCGTAGCAGCAGGGCACCGCATCGGCGCCCAGCGCGCGCTTATAGCCCACGACCGCAGACGCCATGCACAGCCGCGAATTGGTATCAATATTACCGGCGCCGATAAAGCCCTTCATCAGCTTGTTGGCGACATAGTAATCCTCGGTCAGTAGCTGTCCGGAGGCATAAAAGGCGACCGACCGGGGGCCGTGCCGGGCGATGGTTTCCCGCAAGCCGGCGGCTGCGTAGTCCAGCGCGGCATCCATCGTCACCCGCTGCCCGCCGATCTGCGGCCAGAGCAGCCGGGTTTCCGCTCCCAGCGTTTCGCCCAGGGAAGCGCCCTTCACGCACAGCCGGCCGCCGTTGGCCGGATGCAGGCTATCGCCGCGTGCCCGGCGTTCCTGCGCGTCTATCTCCACGCCGCAGCCGACGCCGCAGTAGGGGCAGGTGGTTTTCATGAGACCTCCGCAAGGCGCTGAAGAGGCTGATTGCCGAGCAAGACCTTGCCGCGATCGAGCCGGACCGGCCAGCAGCGCAGCCACTGTTCGGGGGCATCGAGATTCTGACCGTCGCGCAGGCGAATGCGCTGCTTATACAGCGGAGTGATAACCACCGGCTCACCGGCCACATCGCCGAGAATGCCTCTGGACAGCACGCTGGCCGGGGTGCCCGGCTCGTTATCATCCAGGGCATAGATGCTCTCGCCAAAGCGGAACAGCGCCACGCGCTGGTTGCCCAGACGCGCGCCGATCCCCGCCTCTTGCGGAATTGCCGTCAGATCGCAAATCTCCACCCACGGCTCAGCGGGAAGCGTCGCCACCGGGATCCGCTGCGCCACGGCAGGCTGACGCTGGCCGCGCACCTGCGCGTAGTGCAGGGTTTCGTCCGGGGCTTCACTGTTGAGGGTGGCGGTAAACAGCGCCCGGCGGGAGGGATCTTCCAGAGTGGTGCGCCATTCGCACTGATAGCTATCGACTACCCGCTGCATCTCCTGCTCAAGGGTATCGGCGATGCCCAGGCTGTCGTCAATGATCACCTGGCGCAGGTAGGCCAGCCCGCCCTCCATATTCTCCATCCATACGCTGGTGCGCTGCAGACGGTCGGCGGTGCGGACGTAGAACATCAGGATCCTGTCGACGTAGCGGATCAGCGTTTCATCATCAAGATCGCTGGCGAAGAGATCCGCATGGCGCGGTTTCATCCCGCCGTTGCCGCAGACGTACAGGTTCCAGCCCTTATCTGTGGCAATGACGCCAATATCTTTGCTCTGGGCCTCGGCGCATTCGCGGGTGCAGCCCGAGACCGCCATTTTGATTTTGTGCGGGGATCGCAGACCCTTGTAGCGATGCTCCAGCGCAATCGCGAAGGCGGTGGAGTCCTGTACGCCGTACCGGCACCAGGATGAGCCCACGCAGGATTTAACCGTGCGCAGCGATTTGCCGTAGGCGTGGCCGGTTTCAAACCCGGCGGCTATCAGCTTTTCCCAAATCGCCGGCAGCTGGTCGAGGCGGGCGCCGAACAGGTCGATGCGCTGTCCGCCGGTAATTTTGGTGTAAAGGTTATACTCAGCGGCGACCTCGCCGAGGGCGATCAGGCCCTGGGGGGTTATCTCGCCGCCCGCGACGCGCGGCACCACGGAATAGGTGCCATCTTTCTGAATGTTGGCAAAGTAGCGATCGTTGGTATCCTGCAGCGGCAGGAGCGCCGGCTTGAGCAGATACTCGTTCCAGCAGGACGCCAGCAGGGATGCTACCAGCGGTTTGCAGATCTCGCATCCGTGCCCCCGGCCGTGACGGGCCAGCAGCTGCCCGAAGGTGGTTATCCCGCCTGCGCGTATCAGATGGTAAAGCGCCTGCCGCGACCAGGGGAAATGCTCGCAGACGTCTTTTTTCACCTCCACGCCGAGGTCGGCGAGCTGGTGCTCCATCACCTGCCTGACCAGCGCGCTGCAGCCGCCGCAGCCGGTGGCGGCTTTTGTGCGGGTTTTCAGGGCGCCGATATCGCCGCAGCCGCTGCGGACGGCGGCGCAGATGTCGCCTTTGCTCACGTTGTGGCAGGAGCAGATCTGGGCGCTCTCCGGCAGCGCGGCTATCCCGGACGTTTTCGCGGGCGCGCCGGCCAGCTGGGGTAAGATCAGGCTCTCCGGCGCCTCCGGCAGCGGCAGTTTGTTGAGCATCGTTTGTAGCAGACTGGCATAGTCGCTGCTGTCGCCCACCAGTACACCGCCCAGCAGGGTTTTGCCGTCTCCCGAGACCACCAGCTTTTTATAGATGCCCTTCGGATTATCAACCCACTGATAGCACTGGCTGCCGGCGGTTCGCCCGTGCGCATCGCCAAAAGAGGCGACGTCGACGCCCAGCAGCTTCAGCTTCGTGCTCATGTCCGCGCCGCTGAATGCCGATGCTTCCTGAGCCAGTTGCCCGGCAAGTACCCGCGCCATCTGGTAGCCCGGCGCGACCAGACCAAAGATTTGTCCCCGCCACAGCGCGCACTCACCGATGGCGTAGATATCGCCGGCGCTGGTGGCGCAGGCGTCGTCAATGATGATCCCGCCGCGCTCGCCGACCTCCAGCCCCGCCGCCCGGGCCAGGGCATCGCGCGGGCGAATACCGGCCGAGAAGACCACCAGATCGGTCTCCAGCGAACTGCCATCGGCAAAGCGCAGCCGCAGGCTGCCGTCATCCAGGCTCTCGATCGCTTCCGTCGCTTTGCTGGTGTGTACTTCAACCCCCAGGGCGCTGATTTTTCCGTGCAGCATCTGCGCTCCGTCATCGTCCAGCTGTACGGCCATCAGGCGCGGGGAGAATTCCACTACCTCAGTTTTAAGCCCAAGCTGCCTGAGCGCATTGGCGGCTTCAAGCCCGAGCAGGCCGCCGCCAATGACGACGCCGCGCGCTGAGGTGGCTGCGCAGGCGGCGATGGCATCCAGATCGGCCAGCGTGCGGTAAACAAAGCAGCGCGGAAGATCGTGCCCCGGCACCGGCGGCACGAACGGAACGGAGCCGGTAGCCAGCACCAGTTTATCCCACGCCAGCTCGGCACCTCTGCTATCGCACAGGCTACGGCGCACGGGATCGATAGCCATCACTTCGCAGCCGCTGCGCAGTTCAATGCCGTGCCGCTGAAAAAAGCGCTCGCTCACCAGAGAGAGGTCATCGGCGCTCTTGCCGCTAAAATACTCCGTGAGATGCACGCGATCGTAAGCCATCTGCGGTTCATCTCCGTAGACCACAATATGGTACTGCTGATGCAGCCCGCGGCTGACGATCTGCTCCAGAAAATGGTGGCCGACCATACCGTGGCCGACGACGGTGAGAAGGGGTTTGCTCATCATACTTTTTCCTGCAGCGTGTCGCTGCGTCCTGTCATTGTCGAGACCGAACAGCGTATTGAGATCCGCGCGTTCGCCCTGCTGAAGTCGCGTCAGTAAATCTGCCGCCTGAGAGGTATCGCCAAACAGCAGCACGCCCCGGAGCGCGCCATTGCGCAAAAAAAGCCGCCGGTAGTGGCCCGAGAGGGGATCGAAGCTGGTCACCGACGCCGCCTCCGAGACGTCACCGGCGCTAAACACCTCAATGCCGCTGACCTTGAGCCGCATACCGCTATCCCGGGAGTAAAAGTCGTCGCCCGGTTCGCCCGCCAGCCGGGCGGCCAGCACGGAGGCCTGCATCAGGCAGGGCGCGACCAGTCCGAAGGTTTCCCCTTCGATTTCGCAGCATTCGCCGAGGGCGTAGATGTCGGGCATCGCCGTTTGCAGCTGCCGGTCTACCAGGATCCCGCGCCGGCACGGCACGCCCGCGTCCCGGGCAAGGGCGATGTCGGGCGCGACGCCGGCGGCGATGACGACCTGCTGCGCCGCCAGCGTGCTGCCATCGGTAAGCGTGACCCGATCGTCATCCACCCGCTGCAGCGAGACGCCCAGCCGGCAGTCGATGCCCCGCGCCTGCAGATGGCGAAGCAGCAGCCCCCCGGCCAGGGGATCCAGTTGGCGATCGAGCAGCCAGGCGCCGCGATGGATAAGCGCCACCTCGCGTCCAGTCCGCCGCAGCGCCGCCGCCGCCTCGACACCGAGCAGCCCGCCGCCGAGCACCGCCACCGGCCCCCGCTGAGCCTGCATTTTCTCGACGTCGCGCAGGGTGCGAAATCCCAGCACGTGAGGGCGTTCTGTACCGGGCAGCGCGGGTATGTGCGGCCGGGAGCCGCAGGCAAAAACCAGTTTGTCCCAGCGCAGCGTGCGCCGGTCGGTATGCAGCTCGCGGGCGCGCAGATCCACCCGCAGCACTTCTTCGCCCATCAGCAGGCTTATGTCCCGCTGCGCGTACCACTGCGGCGGGTGCGTCAGCGCGTCGGCAACGGTTTTTTCCCGCCCCAGCACCGGCGACAGCAAAATACGGTTGTAGTTACCGTGCGGTTCGCGGCCAATAACGGTGATGGCGTAACGCCCCGGCGCCCGCTGCAGCAGCGCTTCCACCATGGCAATGCCCGACATGCCGTTTCCGATAACAATCAGCTGCTGCATACCTGCTCCTTATGCCGTTGCCGTCTGCTTTTCATACAGGAAATGCAGGATCTGCTGGCGCAGGTGGTGATACCGGGTATCGTCCGCCAGCGCCACGCGGGAGCGCGGACGAGGCAGCGGAATGTCCAGAATCTCGCCCACTTTAGCCGCGGGCCCGTTGGTCATCATTAACACCCGATCGGAGAGCAGCACCGCTTCATCCACATCGTGCGTTATCAGCACGATGGTGGTGTTAAGGGCGTGCTGAATGCGCATTACGCTGTCCTGCAGATGCGCGCGGGTCAGCGCATCCAGCGCGCCAAAGGGCTCATCGAGCAGCAAAACGCGCGGCTTCATCGCCAGCGCGCGGGCAATGCCAACCCGCTGCTTCATGCCGCCGGAGATTTCTCCGGGCCGCTTGTGCATGGCGTGCCCCATCTGCACCTGCTGGAGATTGTGTTCGATCCATTCGGCCATTTCACTGCGGGTCATCCGGCCTTTAAACACCTGCTGTACCGCCAGCTCTACGTTCTGATACGCGGTCAGCCACGGCAGTAACGCGTGATTCTGAAAGACCACGGCGCGCTCCGGTCCCGGGCCGCTAATTTCGCGGTTTTCGCACAGCAGGACGCCCTGGGTAGGCCGGGTCAATCCGGCAATCAGATTGAGCAACGTTGATTTACCGCAGCCGGAGTGGCCAATCAGGCTCACCGTCTCCCCTGGCTGGATCGCAAAGCTGACGCTATCGAGGGCGAGAAACTCCCCCCGGGCGGTGGTAAAACTCTGGCTGACCTGTTGCACTTCAATAATCGGTTTCATGAACGCGCTCCTATTTATCCCAGCTAAAACGACGCGCCAGCAGGATCAGGGCCTGCTCAAGCAGCAGACCCACCACGCCGATTATCGCGATGGCAATCAGAATGTTTTCGACGTTGAGGTTGTTCCACTCGTTCCAGATCCAGAAGCCGATCCCTAAGCCGCCGGTCAGCATCTCGGCGGCGACAATCACCAGCCAGGCAATACCGATTGAGAGACGCACGCCGGTGAGCACCGCCGGCAGCACGGCCGGAAACAGGATGCGGCGCATAATCGTCCACTCTGAAAGTTGCAGGATGCTGGCAACGTTGAGGTAATCCTCAGGAATACGCCGCACGCCTTCGGCGGTGTTAATGATCATGGGCCAGATGGAGCAGATAAAAATGGTCCAACTGGAGGCCGGTTCCGCCCGCTGAAACAGCAGCAGACCAATCGGCAGCCAGGCGAGGGGACTGACCGGGCGCAGCAGGGCGACAATCGGATTGAACATGCGCGCGAAAAAGGTAAAGCGCCCGAGCAGAAAGCCGGCCGGGATCCCCACCAGCGCGGCGAGGCTAAACCCTATCGCCACGCGCTGCAGCGAGGCCAGCACGTTCCAGCCAATTCCCCGATCGTTGGGGCCATTGTTATAGAAGGGATCGGCGAAGAGCCGCAGCGCCGCCTCCCAGGTTGCCAGCGGCGTAGGGAAGCCTTTGCTATACAGGGCGGCTATCTGCCATACAAACAGCAGCAGCAGGATACCGCAGCACGGCGGGATGAGACGCTGGAACAGCGAACGCAGCCGGGGATGGCGGCGACGGCGAACGGGCGTGACCGGCAGCGGGATCACCGGCGCCGTCGCGGTATCGGCATCAGGGGGCGATTTCAGAGAGTGCGCGTGAGATTTCATGGCAAGTCCTCTTAATGGTGAACGGCAAAACTGGCGGCGTAGGCGGCCGGGTTGCTGCCGTCCCACACTTTTCCGTCGAAAAGCGTGCTGCTGCGCAATGCGCTGCCGGGTACAGAAATCCCGCCGACCGCGCTGGCAGCCTGCTTATAGAGATCGATACGGTTAATTTTTTTCGCCACAGCGAGATAGTCAGGATCCGCTTTCAGCATCCCCCAGCGCTTGAGCTGCGTCAGGAACCACATGCCGTCAGAGAGCCACGGAAAGCTGACTTCGCCATCGCGGAAGAAGCGCATCGCGTGGGGATCCTGCCACTGCTGCCCGAGGCCGTTCTGGTACTGGCCGAGCATGCGGCCTTCCAGCATCTCCGGTTTGGTGTTTATCCACGCGCGGTCCGCGAGGGTTTTTGCCGTTTCGCGCCGGTTTTCGTCTGAGGCATCGATCCAGCGGGCGGCCTCCAGCACCGCGGCCGTCAGCGCGCGGGCGGTATGGGGATTTTCTGCCACCCACTGCGACCGGGTGGCGAGAATTTTCTCCGGGTGATCGGGCCAGATTTTCTGGCTGGTGGCGACGGTGAAGCCGATATCGTCCGCAATGGCGCGCTGATTCCACGGTTCGCCGACGCAAAAGCCGCTCATGTTGCCGATTTTCATGTTCATGACCATCTGCGGCGGCGGCACGACCACGGTACGTACATCCTCAAAGGGATTGATCCCGGCGTTCGCCAGCCAGTAGTAAAGCCACATGGCGTGCGTGCTGGTGGGGAAGGTGTGCGCAAAGGTATAGGTTCCTTTGGCGCTGCCGTCGATCAGCTTTTTCAGGCCCTCTGCATCCGTTACCTGACGGGTTTTGAGCTGATTTGCCAGCGTGATCGCCTGGCCGTTGTTATTGAGCGTTAGCAGGTTTGCCATATCATGCTGCGGCCCCGCTACCCCCAGTTGCAGGCCGTAGATCATGCTGTACAGGGCATGGGAAGCATCCAGCTCGCCGGAGGTGAGTTTATCGCGCACGGCGGCCCAGCTTGCTTCTTTGCTGGGCTGCAGAGTGAGGCCATACTTTTTATCAAATCCCTTCACGGCGGCCATCACCACGGGCGCGCAGTCGGTCAGAGGAATAAATCCTACCTTTACCGTGCTTTTTTCCGGCGCATCGCTGCCCGCAGCCCAGACGGTATTCGCTAAACCGGGCAACAGATAGCTCCCGCCCACCGCCGCGCCGCCGAGCAGAAAATGACGGCGGGAAATTGAAAACCGCGTTTTGCTCATTTGCTGGATCCTGAAAAATAAAAATAAAAAAAGGCGTCCTCCCGCATGCTTTCGCACGGGGCCGGACGCCTTTATCCACAACATCGCTTCTGCCGCCGTTGGCAGGATCGATGCGCTATGTCAGGAGAATTGCAAATAGGATGCCAGATCTGTGAGGCGTGCTAATTCAGGGAGTTGGCGGAAACAGCGCCGCGGCCGGCGGCGATATGCACTGTGCTAACGCAGAATACGCACACTTCCTGTGCATATACTCCCGAAGGATTACGGGTCCAGCGTGGCCGCCACCGCCAGGATAGCCTGCGCGATCTCCAGTATCCGTTTATTCTGGTTCATCGCGCCTTTGCGCAGGATCTGCCAGGCCTCCTGTTCGCTGTAGCCGTGCTGCTGCATGAGCCAGGCTTTCGCCCGATCGATGGTCTTACGCTCATTCAGCGAGGCCCGCATACTGGCGAGTTCATCGGCCTGGGCCTGCAGGCGCTTTGCCTGCTCGCCGATCATCGACAGCACCGTTCGCCCCAGCTGCGGCGCGAGGCCGCTGCTGCTCAGGGCGGTATCCTGCCCGCCCAGCCAGTTGGCGCCCGCTACGTAGAGGGTAAATTCCGTTTTGTCGGTCAGCGTGCCGCAGGGAAGGGGCTGGCGCTGGGTGGAGGCTATCGCCCGGCGGCAGCACGCCATTAAAAGGCGGCTCAGGCTATCTTCAATCAGCTTCATATTATCCAGCCGCGCCGTCAGCAGACGAAACCAGGTCAACACGCCGTCCTCACCGTGCCGCCCGCCGGTGCAGGCAATCCGGCGAAGCCGCTCTATTTCGCTGCCCGTATCGGCAATCTGCTGCCAGCGCTGCAGGTTCTGCGCGTCGGCAAACTGGCTGAATGTCGCGAAACTCTGCTCCTGCGCCTCAATCAGCTCCTGCATGTGCTGGCGCTGTTCCGGGGTAAAATAGCCGGCGGAAAACCCGGCCGATCCCGTCGCCCGCTCCTGTCCCGCCAGCTCTTTTCCCTGCATAAAGCTGAACAGGGCAATCAGCGCCTGCGAAATTTCTGGCTCGCTGGCGGTATCCGCGGCTTCAAACACCAGATTGAGCAGCGTACGAATAATATGATTAAAGGCGTCCATCGCCCGGGTATGCGAAATGCTCTGGTTCGCGATCTGCGCGCGCAGCTCGGGTAGTCCCTCCAGCGCCTGTAATCCGGCGGCAATCAGCAGACAAAAGCGGCTGTAGCCCGGCTGCGGCTGGGTCGGCGGCAGGACCTGCATCATCTGCTGCTGGCCGCGGTCGGCATCGCGGGCGCGATCGGCAAGTTCATCGCCAAAGCGTTGCCCGCCGGAGCACAGCCAGATATTGCTCACCCCTCTCTCGCGTTGAAGGAGATGTATTAACTCGCTGATTCTGGTGATGAACTCACCGGTAAGCAGCAGCCTCCGCAGGCTGGCAATTTCGCTTTCCCGGCTGGCATAGAGATAGTCTATCGCCTGCATGGTCTCCTCCTGCACAAAACGCTGTGATGGGGAGGGGGAAGCAAAAGGCGTGCCGGGAGATCTCCTCTTCGCAGGCGCGGTCACGGGAGCGCCGGCCCGGGTCCGTGACTCAATCTGCAAACCAGGCCGGCAGCGGATCGTCATAGTGCCGCCACGCCTTCGACCCTTCCGCCATCTCGGCGTCGGTGAGCAGGGCGGCGTCGAGCCTTGACCGCAGATCGGCTTCGTCCATATCCATACCGATAAACACCAGCTCCTGGCGGGCGTCGCCGATGCCGTCTATCCATTTTGAGCGAATAAATTCCAGCGACTCGGGGTCCGTCGGCCAGCGGTGTTCCGGCACGCTGGCCCACCACATGCCGCCGAGGCCCTGGCGGGTGACGCCGCCGGCCTGCGACCAGGAGCCGGCGTACTGCGGGCGGCTGGCGAGCCAGAAGTAGCCCTTGGAGCGCACCACGCCCCTGAGATCGTGCTGCATCAGCTGCCAGAAGCGCCGGGGATGGAACGGGCGGCGGGCGCGAAAGACGAAGCTTGTGATGCCGTACTCTTCGGTCTCCGGCGTATGCTCGCCGCGCAGCTCCTTCAGCCAGCCGGGGGCCTGGGCGGCGCGGTCGAAATCAAACAGGCCGGTATCGAGCACCTCTGCCAGCGGCACCTGGCCGAACTGCGCGATAACGATTTTTGCCCGCGGGTTGAGCTTGTGCAGCATCGCCATCAGCGTCGCTTTTTGCGCTTCGTCGATCAGATCGACCTTGTTAAGTACCAGCACATCGCAGAACTCAATCTGGTCGATCAGCAGATCGACGACGCTGCGCTCGTCCTCGTCGCCCAGCGATTCGCCGCGCGAGCGGATGCTGTCGGCGGAGCCGTAGTCGCGCAGGAAGTTGTAGGCGTCAACCACGGTGACCATGGTGTCGAGGCGGGCCACGTCGGACAGGCTCTGGCCTTCATCGTCGTCGAAGGTGAAGGTTTCAGCCACCGGCAGCGGCTCGGAGATGCCGGTGGATTCGATGATCAGCTGATCGAAACGCTGCGCTTTCGCCAGCCGGTTGACCTCCAGCAGCAGATCTTCGCGCAGGGTGCAGCAGATGCAGCCGTTGCTCATCTCCACCAGCTTTTCATCGGTGCGCGACAGCTCGGCGCCGCCTTCGCGCACCAGGGACGCGTCAATATTCACTTCCGACATATCATTGACGATAACCGCCACCCGGCGGCCCTCGCGGTTGTTGAGGATATGGTTCAGCAGGGTGGTCTTGCCGGCGCCGAGAAATCCGGACAGCACGGTGACGGGCAGGCGGCGGTCGCCGCCGGCGTGGATCGGTTCATTCATAAATCATCGCTCCTGGCGCTTCGCTTCTTCATTGTCCCTCGGGACGGTATGTGTATCGTAATTCAAATGTTATAACATAATAATAATAACCATTCCGTTTTAACCGTTAGCGATTATTTCCGCCGGCCGCCTGGCAGCGCGCCGCCGCAGGACGTACACTCGGCGGCAAAATGAAGGAGAACATAATGAATAATCGACTGCGGCTCCGGCCGCGCTGGCGGCGGCTGGCCGCCGCCGTCCTGTGCGCGCTGCCGGCGTCGGCGATGGCGGCTGCCCCCGCGCAGCTGCAGGCGCTGGTCAGCGAAACCATCCTCCCGCTGATGCAGCAGCAGCAGATCCCCGGCATGGCGGTGGCGGTGATTTATCAGGGCAAACCCTGGTTCTTCACCTACGGCCAGGCCGACGTTGCGCGGCAGCGGCCGGTGACCCGCGATACGCTGTTCGAACTGGGTTCGGTGAGCAAAACCTTTACCGGTACGGCGGGAGGCTATGCCGCCGCCAGCGGCCTGGTGAATCTTAACGATCCGGCCGCCGAATACGGGCCGGAACTCATGGGCGCCCAGTGGCGGCAGATAACCCTGCTGCAGCTGGCGACCTATACGGCGGGCGGACTGCCGCTGCAGCTGCCCGACGCGGTGACGGACGAAAAGCGGCTGTGGGACTATTACCGGGGCTGGCAGCCGCAGTGGCCGCCGGGAACGATGCGCCGCTACTCAAATGCCAGCATCGGCCTGTTCGGGGCGCTGGCGGTGAAAAAGAGCGGCCTCGGCTTTGAGCAGTATCTGCAGCAGCACGTGCTGACGCCGCTTAAGCTTGAGCACTCCTTCTTCCGGGTGCCCGACGCAGAGGCCAGCAATTACGCCTGGGGCTACGGCCGCGACGGTAAACCGCTGCGCGTCACGCCCGGTATGCTGGACGCGGAGGCCTACGGCATCAAGACGACGGTGGCGGATATGGCGACCTTTATGCAGGCCAATATCGACGGTCCGCGGTTGAAAAATCGCGATCCGCTGCTGGCAAAGGCCATCGGCGCGGCGCAGAGCGGCTATTACCGGGCGGGCGAGATGTACCAGGGGCTGGGCTGGGAGAGCTGGCCGCTGCCGGTGAACCCTGAGCGGCTGATTGCCGCCAGCGCCAACGATAGCGCGCTGAAGCCCGCGTCAGTCGAGCCGCTGCGGCCGGCGCGCGAGCCGCTGCCCGCCAGCTGGCTGCATAAAACCGGCAGCACCAACGGCTTCGGCGCCTACATCGCCTTGATTCCCGAACGGCGGGTCGGCATCGTGATGCTGGCGAATAAAAACTATCCCAACCCGCAGCGGGTCACGGCGGCGTGGCATATCCTGAGCCAGCTGCAGTAGCCGGGGACTCAGCGCAGGGTTTGCGGCGGCCTGCGCGATTTGAGCTGATGATGGTCTTCACTCAGCTCATCCGCCGCGTCCCGCGCGCGGCCGCGGATCTCATCGCTGTCCGCCTCGTGGCGCAGCTGGTGGTCGGGATTCTGCACGGAATAGAAGGCGTGGCCGTTGCTGCTTGCCAGCAGCTGGCCGGAAAAGAGCGCGCAGATCAGCAATACTATCGATAATCCTCTGTGGAGCATGTTTTCACCGTTAGATCCTGCCATTACCGCGCTCAATTCTGCCCGCCGCTTCGTACAGATAATGCACCGGCAGTTAAGTTTTCGTAAAAGTCCCCCCGGGCGCGGGCCCGCCTGTCTACCCTTAACGCATTCGCTCAACAAGGAGTCAGCTATGCGCTATGCAACGGGTGCTTTACTTCTGGGAACGCTATTTACCGCCGCCCCCCAGGCCGGGGAGCAACAGGTGGATGTTGAGGTGGTGCAGGACAAGCTTGACCACCCGTGGTCGCTGGCCTTTCTGCCGGACGGGCAGGGGGCGCTGATTACCCTGCGCGGCGGCGAGCTGCTGCACTGGGTAGAGAACAAGGGCGTGTCGGCGCCGATTGCCGGCGTGCCGAAGGTGTGGGCCCGGGGGCAGGGCGGGCTGCTGGACGTGGCGCTGGCGCCGGACTTTTCCCGGTCGCGGCGGGTCTGGCTGAGCTACGCCGAGGCCGGCCCCGACGGCAAAGCGGGCACGGCGGTAGGCTACGGGCGCCTCAGCGACGATATGCGGACATTAGCGGACTTTAAGGTCGTCTTCCGCCAGATGCCGAAGCTCTCCACCGGCAACCACTTCGGCGGCAGGCTGGCGTTCGACGGTAAAGGCTATCTGTTTATCGCCCTCGGCGAGAATAATCAGCGCATTACCGCCCAGGCGCTGGACAAACTGCAGGGCAAGGTGGTGCGTCTGACCGACCGGGGGGAGGTGCCGCCGGATAATCCTTTCGTCGGCAAGGCCGGCGCCCGGCCCGAAATCTGGGCCTACGGCATCCGCAATCCGCAGGGTCTGGCGATGAATCCCTGGAGCCACGCCCTGTGGCTCACCGAGCACGGCCCGCGCGGCGGCGATGAGATTAATATTCCGGAGAAAGGCAGGAATTACGGCTGGCCGCTGGCCACCCACGGCGTGAACTACAGCGGCCTGGCGATCCCCGAAGCGAAGGGCGAAACGCTGGCGGGCGCCGAGCAGCCGGCGTTTGTCTGGAAAGCCTCCCCGGCGGTGAGCGGCATGGCATTTTACAACGCCAGGACCTTCCCGGCCTGGCAGCACAAGCTGTTCATCGGCGCGCTGAAGGACAATACGGCGATCGTGATGAACGTTGACGGCAGCCGGATCACCGAAGAGGCGCGCATTCTCGGCGACCGCGGGCAGCGCATCCGCGACGTGCGGGTCGGCCCCGACGGCTACCTGTACGTGCTAACCGACGAGTCCGACGGCGAGCTGCTGAAGGTCAGTCCGCGGCCCGGCTTCAGGTGACCGGGATCATCACCACGCTCTGGTAGGCCGGGCGGCGCGACAGCTGCTGCGACCAGCGCTGCAGGTTGGGGTGCGGCTGCCAGCGGTCGACCGCGCCCATCATGTTCCAGATAAAGGGCGCGACGGCGATATCGCCAACCCCGAACTCTGCGCCCGACAGCCATTCGCTCTCGCCCAGCGCGGCGTCAAGGATGACCAGCAGCGCTTCCGCTTCCGCAATGGCGGCCTCAATGGCCGCCGCGTCGCGCTGCGCCGGCGGCGTTCTCACCAGCCCGGTCAGGATTATCCTGTGCACCGGGGAGAGCGTGCCGTTGGCCCAGTCCATCCACTTTTCCGCCTGCGCCCGCTGCGCCGGGGCGTCAATCCACAGGCGGTTGATGCCGTACTGCGCCGCCAGGTAGCGCACGATGCTGTTCGACTCCCACAGCGTGGTCTGGGTTTCATCATCAATCAGCAGCGGCACCAGGCCGTTGGGATTTTTTGCCAGATACTCCGCCTCGTGGTTCAGCCCGAACTCCAGTCCGGCGAGGATCTGGTTGTAGGGCAGGTCCAACTCCTCCAGAGTCCAGCGCACTTTCTTGACGTTTGTTGAGTTGTTGCGGCCCCATAGCGTGATCATAAGCACTCCCGGTTGCAAAAAGGTTAACGGCGTAAAATGCTGCTGCTATGGTGAGGGAAATTAAAGATTCAGGCAACGGCGATCAAAAAAATTGTCCTGTTTTTAGCGCAAGCTGCCGTTCTTGCGTAAACTTTAAAAACTTTACCAACGCATTGTTTCTTTAAGGTCATTTCTGCGTTATTACTCACCGCCGGTGGTTATTCGATGCCGGCGGCGTCGTGTTTTTGAAATGGATACTTGGGTGGCTCTCATGACGCGTTCTGTTATCTCCTCCCGCGGCTTCGCCGCAGGCTCACTGTTACTGTTTTTGGTTTCCCCTCTCGCGCAGGCGGCCGATCAGGCTGCGATGCCCGCGGCGCCCGCCGTCGATGCCAAAGCCTGGATCCTGATGGACTACGCCAGCGGCAAGGTGCTCAGCGAGGGCAATGCGGACGAAAAGCTCGATCCCGCCAGCCTGACGAAAATCATGACCAGCTATGTGGTCGGCCAGGCGCTGAAGGCCAATAAAATTAAGCTCACCGACATGGTGACCATCGGCAAAGACGCCTGGGCGACCGGTAATCCGGCCCTGCGCGGCTCGTCGGTGATGTTCCTCAAGCCCGGCATGCAGGTTTCCGTTGAAGATCTGAATAAGGGCGTCATTATCCAGTCCGGCAACGACGCCTGCATCGCGCTTGCCGACTACGTGGCCGGCAGCCAGGACTCGTTCATCAACCTGATGAACGGCTATGCGCAGAAAATGGGGCTGACCAACACGACCTTTAAAACTGTCCACGGCCTCGATGCGCCGGGGCAGTTCAGCACCGCCCGCGATATGGCCCTGCTGACCAAGGCCAGCATTCGCGACGTGCCCGACGAATATGCGGTCAATAAAGAGAAAGAGTTTACCTTCAATAAAATCCGCCAGCAGAACCGCAACCGCCTGCTGTGGAACGCCAGCCTCAACGCCGACGGCGTTAAAACCGGCACCACGGCGGGAGCGGGCTATAACCTGGTCTCCTCCGCCACCCAGGGCGACATGCGCCTGATCGCGGTGGTGCTGGGCACCAAAACCGACCGCATCCGCTTTAGCGAATCTGAAAAACTGCTGACCTGGGGCTTCCGCTTCTTTGAAACCGTGACGCCGATTAAGCCGGATGCCACCTTCGTTGAACAGCGGGTCTGGTACGGCGACAGCAGCGAGGCGAAGCTGGGCGCCGGAGATGCCGGGTCGATAACCCTGCCGAAGGGGCAGCTTAAAAACCTCAAGGCCAGCTACACCCTCAGCGAGCCGCAGCTCACCGCGCCGCTGAAAAAGGGCCAGGTGGTCGGCACTATCGACTTTAAGCTGAATGATAAAACCATCGAGCAGCGCCCGCTGGTGGTGATGGAGGCCGTGAACGAGGGCGGCGTCTTTAGCCGGATGATGGACTTCGTGCTGATGAAGTTCCACCAGTGGTTCGGCGGCTGGTTTTCCTGATTAATCCGCCAGCAGCGCGATGCCGTGCTGCTTCGCCTGCGCCGCCAGCCTGCACTCCGGGCGGCGGTCGCAGGCAATTGCGTTAAACTGCTCCAGCCCGCCCATCTTTGCCGGTCTGACTTTGCCAAACTTGCTGTGATCGACCACCAGCACGTGAAACTGCGCCTGCGCCATCGCCCACAGCTTTACCGGCAGCTCATCGAGATTAAAACAGGTCACGCCCTGCTGGGCGTGGACGCCCGCGGCCGAATAGAAGGCGATATCCGGGCAGAGGTGGCTCAGGGTGTCCTGCGGGCTGAGCGGTTTGAAGATGGCGTTGCTGGCGTGAAATTCGCCGCCGCAGAGGATAGGGCGGCACAGCGGCTTCTCCTGCAGGGCGAGAAAGGTGTTGAGCGAGTAGCAGACGCCGGTAAAGGGCAGCTCGCTGTCGATAGCGTCAATAACCCACGGCGTGGTGGTGCCGCAGTCAAAGAAGGCCATCTGGTGGGGCTTGAGCAGGCCGGCGGCGCGGCGACCGGCGAGCCGCTTCTCGTCGACCAGCCGCGTTTTCTGATCGCTTAGCAGGTAGTGGCCGACGCTGCGCGCTTCAAGCACCACGTAGCCCCCCAGCAGCAGCACCGGGCCGGGGGCGCTGCTGAGATCGCGGCGAACGGTCATCTCTGAGACCCCGAGCAGGGCCGCGGCCTCTTTAAGATGCAGCCTGTCGCTGCGCTTAAGCGCCTGGACTAGCTGGCTGATTCGCTCATCGCGTCTGGTTTCCATGTTGCATCATCACCCCGTTGGCGCCTGCCTCATGCAGGCGGTCAGTGGGGAATGTTACCTGCGCCGCGCGCCTTAGTCACGCACCCAGCCCTTGCGGATGGGCAGGGCGAAGCAGACGCGGTAGAGTCGGCACAGGCGGCGGTACAGCGCCTCGCCGCAGAAGTTCCACGCCAGCTGGGCGCTGAGGCAGCCGCTGAGCCCGGCAAGAAAACCGCCCAGCATATCCAGCGGCCAGTGTACGCCGAGATAGACACGCGACCAGGCAATCATCCCGGCCACGACCAGCAGCAGCGCGCCTGACCAGCGGCGGTGCCAGAAGAAGAAGGCGAGGCCGAAGGTAAATGCCACCGTGCCGTGGTCGCTCGGGAAGGAATCGTCCGCCGCGTGGTGCAGAAAGTTGTAGCCCGCGCCTATCGCAAAGGGCCTGGCGTGCGGAAACAGGTGGCCGACCACCCAGGAGAGGGCAAGGCTGAAGGCTATCGCCATCGCCATTTTCAGCACCAGGTGGCGCCGGGCGTCAACCTGCCGGCGGGGGCCCCACAGCCACATGGCGGCCGCCAGCGCGGGGACCAGCAAAATCATATCTTTCGCGATAAACGTGGCCAGGGCGATCGCCCACTGCGGCGAGGCGGGCGTCGCGTTGATCCAGTAAAACAGCGAATAATTCAAATTTTCCAGCATAGCGGACAGACTCTTACAAAATGATGATGGGGCAGCTTAAAAAGCATTAACCGGCAAGAAAAGGGAGTTTATCTTAATTGTCGGGAGGTTATGATTATAACGTTACGGCAGCGGGAATGAAGGGCGCCAGCGCCGCCTCATGGGGACAATACGCTGCCCCCCGGCTGCTGAGGTAGCGAAAAAGTGCCTGCGGGCGGCGATTTGTGGAGATTTCGCTATCTCCGGCAGACATCCTTTATTACACTTCAGGCGTTTTATACTTTCACTCAGAGATTTCATGCAAAACCACGCTCTTTCCGGCAAGCGGCTCGGCCGCTCGGCCCTGCTGTTCCCGCTGTGCCTCGTCCTGTACGAGTTTTCAACCTATATCGGCAACGACATGATCCAGCCCGGCATGCTGGCGGTGGTGGCAGAGTTTCAGGCCAGCACCGAGTGGGTGCCGACCTCAATGACCGCCTACCTGGCGGGGGGCATGTTCCTGCAGTGGCTGCTGGGGCCGCTCTCGGACCGCGTCGGCCGCCGTCCGGTGATGCTGGCGGGCGTGGTGTGGTTCATCCTCACCTGCCTCGCTACCCTGCTGGTACAGAACATCGAACAGTTTACCCTGCTGCGCTTCCTGCAGGGGTGCGGACTGTGCTTTGTCGGCGCGGTGGGCTATGCGGCGATCCAGGAGTCCTATGAAGAGGCGGTGAGTATTAAAATCACCGCCCTGATGGCTAACGTGGCGCTGATTGCGCCGCTGCTCGGCCCGCTGGTGGGCGCCGCCTGGGTCCACGCGGCGTCGTGGGAGAGCATGTTTGTGCTGTTTGCCGCGCTGGCGGCGGTGGCCTTTGTCGGCCTGCAGCGGGCGATGCCGGAGACCGCAACCCGGCTTGGCGAAAGGCTGTCGCTCAAGGAGCTTGGCCACGACTATGGGCTGGTGCTGAAGAACCTGCGCTTCGTCGCGGGCGCGCTGGCGACCGGCTTTATCAGTCTGCCGCTGCTGGCGTGGATAGCCCAGTCGCCGGTGATTATCATCAGTGGCGAGCAGGCCAGCAGCTATGAGTACGGCATGCTGCAGGTGCCTATCTTTGGCGCGCTGATCGCCGGCAATCTGGTGCTGGCGAAGCTTACGGCGCGTTGCAGCGTGCGCTGGCTGATTATCGCCGGCGGCTGGCCGGCGATGGCCGGCCTGCTGGTGGCGGCGCTGGCAACGGTCGTTTCGTCTCACGCCTATCTGTGGATGACCGCCGGGCTGAGCATTTACGCCTTCGGCATTGGTATTTCCAATGCGGGCCTGGTGCGCCTGACGCTGTTTGCAAGCGAGATGAGTAAAGGTACGGTGTCGTCGGCGATGGGCGTTCTGCAGATGCTTATCTTTACCGTCGGCATTGAAATCAGCAAGCACGCCTATCAGCTGGGCGGCAGCGGTTTGTTCAGCCTGTTTAACCTGCTCAGCGGCGCGCTGTGGCTGGGACTGATTATTTATTTCCTTAAGGATAAGCGCGTCGGCAGCGGCAATCGTTAGCCGCTGTCGGGGACTCAGTCGAACGGCGGCTCGCGGTTGAGGATGCGGTCAATGACCTGCAGGACGCCCTGCTGGTTGTTGTCCGGCGCAAGGTAGCGGGCGGCCGCCTTCGCCTCGGCGCTGGCGTTTTCCATCGCAAATCCGAAGCGGGCCTGGCGCAGCATCTCCAGATCGTTGCCGCTGTCGCCGAAGGTGACTACCTCATCATCTTCAATCCCCCAGCGCGCCTGCAATAGCCGCAGGCCGTTGGCCTTGTGGATGCCGGGAATAATCAGATCGATGCTGCCGTGGCCGGTGGTCACCGCCGTCACCATGTCGCCCAGCCGCTCGCGCAGCATCTGCTGCATCTCCGGCACGTGGCTGTCCGGCAGGTTGAGGCCGAACTTGAGGAAGGTGTCGTCGAGATTGTCGAAGTTGTCCACCAGCTCAAGGCGGTGGTAATAGCACGCCGCGATCTCCTTCAGGGCGGCGCGATAGCCGCTGAGGGTGTAGGCGCTGCGCTTGCCGCAGGCGATAATTTCCACCTCCGGCAGGGTATGCAGAAAGGCCACCACGCGGGCGAAGTGCGCCCGTGACAGGTCGGCGTTAAAAACGTCTTCCCCCGCGTCCCGCACCCAGCCGCCGTTTTCCGCCACGAAGGCTATCTCGTGGGCAATCTCCGGAAAGAAGGAGATAAGCTGCCAGTACTGGTTGCCGCTGGCCACCGCGAAGCGGATGCCCCGCGCTTTCATCTGCCGGTACTGATTGAGGAAGCGCTCGCGGTTGTAGCGCTTTTCATCGTTAAGAAAGGTGCCGTCCATGTCCACGGCGATCAGCTTGATGCTCATGATGCGCTCTCCATTGCCGGTGATGTTTCAGGTTTTTCCACTGCCCTGGCGACCAGTGCGGCGGTGAGTACCAGCGCCAGCACCACCAGCATGGCGCTGCGCAGGCCGTAGTGCTCGCCGAGGAAGCCGAGCAGCGGCGGCCCCACCAGGAACGCCAGGTAGCCGGTGGTCGCCACTACGCTGACGCGGGTCGGCGCGTCGGGGCCGGTATCGCTGGCGGCGGAGATGGTCAGCGGGAAGCCGAGCGAGGCGCCCATGCCCCAGAGGATCACCGACACCCCGGCAATCCAGTCCACGTCGACGAAGATAATCAGCGCGATGCCCAGCGCCCCCATCAGCGCGCTGGCGCGCACCACCGCCACCCGGCTGTAGCGGTCGATGAACCAGCCGCCGCCGAAGCGGCCGACGGTCATGCCGAGCGTAAAGCCCGCGTAGATCAGGGAGCCGGAGGTAGGGCTGAAGCCGTGGCCGTCAACCATCAGCAGCGGCAGCCAGTCGCTGGCGGAGCCTTCGGCAAAGGCCATCGCCAGCACGATGACGCCAATCAGCATCAGCTGCCGGTCGCGGTAAAAGGGCCGCCTCATTTCCGCGTGCTTATTGCCCTCCGCACTATTTTGGCCGGTGCCGTCGGGTATGGCGCGGATGGCGACGGCGATAGGGATGATACATACCAGCGCTGCCAGCAGCGTATGCAGGGTCGCCGCCAGCCCGGCGGCGGTCAGCGCGATACCGATCCCGGCGCCGACCAGCGTGCCGAAGCTGTAGAAGCCGTGCATCATCGGTAGCACGGTTTTATTCATCTCCCGCTCCACCGCCGCGCCCTCGACGTTAATGGCCACCTCCGCCGATCCGAAGCTGGCGCCGAAGATCATCAGGCCAAAGGCGAACAGCGGGGCGGAGGCCAGGGACAGGGCGAGGCTCATCACCAGCATCCCCACCACCGCGCAGGACATGGTGGTGCGGATCACCCGGCGGGTGCCGAAGCGCCTGACCAGCCAGGCGGAGCAGAGGATGCCGCTCATCGAGCCGATGGAGAGGCCGAACAGCACCACGCCCATACCGGCGGTACTGACCGACAGCGTATCGCGGATAGCCGGGGTTCGCGTCGCCCAGGACGCCATCAGCAGGCCGGGCAGAAAGAAAAACATAAACAGCGCGCACATGCGCAGGCGCAGCGTCTTGCGGGAAGAGAGGGTCGTCATCCATTAACAGCCTTGCAGCAGAAGAAGCCCTAAGCGTAGCAAAATTGGGGCGTTAACCGAAGGCGTTCGTACTGCCGATGTGCCGCTACCGGGACCTGACGTCCCGGTAGCGCTGGCTTACTGTTTCGCTTTTTCCAGCGCCTCCCACAGCCCCAGCAGGTAGGTAACGCCGAGGGCGCGGTCGTACAGGCCGTAGCCCGGGCGGCCGGTTTCGCCCCAGATAAAGCGGCCGTGGTCCGGGCGGATATAGCCGTCAAAGCCGTTATCGTGCAGCGCTTTCATTACCCGGAACATATCCAGCGAGCCGTACTGCGACGGATGCGCCGACTCATAGAAGTCTTTGTCTTTGATTATCTTGATATTGCGCACGTGGGCAAAGTGCAGGCGCCCGCGGCGGGTCAGGTCGGCGAGGATCTCGTAGACGTTGTTATCCGGATCTTCGGCGATCGAGCCGGTGCACAGGGTAATGCCGTTGGCCGGTGAGTTAACGGTATCGCAGATCAGCGTCAGATCGGCGTGATTCTTCACGATGCGCGGCAGGCCAAAAATGGAATAGGGCGGATCGTCCGGATGAATGGCCATCTTGACGCCGACCTCTTCGCAGACCGGGATCACCGCGCGCAGGAAGTAGAACAGGTTTTCGCGCAGTTTGTCGTCGTCAACGTCGGCGTAGCGGGCGAACAGCTCCTGCACCTTCGCCAGCCGCTCCGGCTCCCAGCCCGGCAGCGCAAAGCCGTTGGAATTGTCCAGCACCTCTTTGACCACCTCTTCCAGCGACTTATCAACGCCGTGCTTCTCAAACGCCATGGTCAGCGAGCCGTCCGGCAGAACGTAGTTCATGTCGGTTTTCATCCAGTCAAAGACCGGCATGAAGTTATAGCAGATGACCTTAACGCCGTACTGCGCCAGATTGCGGATGGTCTGCTTATAGTTGTCGATGTAGCGGTCGCGGCTCGGCGCGCCAATCTTAATATCGTCGTGGATGTTAACGCTCTCGATAACCTCCATCGTCAGGCCCGCGGCGTGGGCCTGGCCGACCAGCGCCTCGATTTTATCCGTCGGCCAGACATCGCCGACCGGCACATCATAAAGTGCGCCCACGACGCCTTCTACGCCCGGGACCTGGCGAAAATGCTCCAGCGGGATTTTGTCTTCCTTGGGGCCAAACCAGCGCATTGTCATCTGCATAATCTGTTTACCTTTCCTGTTGGATTCATTCTGTAGGGAAAACTGCCATACTAGTATCTAATGAGGGTTATCATAAATATCTGCGGTGGATTAAGCAATATGCAGATCGGGAGCGACGTCAATCTTCTGCGGAAATCGCGCGGCGGGTTGGTGTAAAAGTCGCGGTGGCTGAGGATGGCGGCTGGCAGCGGGTTGAGTAGGGCGCGACGGTGCTTAAGGATGTTCAGCCAACAAAAAACCCATCAACCTTGAACCGAATCGGCGGGGTTGATGGGCTCCACAAAATGGGGACATCAAAGAAAAGCAGTGGCATTACTTATGACTGCCTGCCGGAGCGAAAGTTCTGCCTATCTCACATTTTTTTCTGCTTTTCTCAATCTTAGGATTTATCCGAGTCCCGGCCAGATAATGACGATCAGCGTACCTGCCAGGGTTAACAGCACGTTAGCGATAGCGTAGGTGCCGGCATAGCCCAGGGCCGGGATATTGCTGCGCGCGGCGTCGCTGATAATTTCCATCGCCGGGGCGCAGGTGCGGGCGCCCATCATAGCGCCGAACAGCATCGCGCGGTTCATGCGCAGCACGTAGGCGCCGAACAGGAAGCAGATCACCACCGGCACCAGGCTGACGATAAGGCCGGAAATCAGCATCTGGCCGCCGATGGCGCCGACGCTACCGATGCCGCTGCCGGCGCTGAGGCCGACGCCCGCCATAAACACCATCAGGCCGAACTCTTTCACCATATTCAGCGCCCCCTGCGGGATGTAGCCGAAGGTCGGATGGTTGGCGCGCAGGAAGCCGAGCATGATGCCGGCGAACAGCAGGCCGGCGGCGTTGCCGATGGCGAAGCTGAAGCTGCTGAACTGGAAGGTGATCATGCCGATCATCAGGCCGACGATAAAGAAGGCGCAGAAAGCGAGCAGGTCGGTGACCTGGCTGTGGATCGAGATAAAGCCGATGCGGTCAGCGATGCTCTTCACCCGGCGGGCGTCGCCGCTTACCTGCAGCACGTCGCCTTTGTTGAGCACGATGTTGTCGTCGATAGGCATCTCAATCTGGCTGCGGATGACGCGGTTGAGGAAGCAGCCGTGGTCGGTGAGCTTGACCTGCGCCAGGCGGCGGCCGACCACGTTGTGGTTTTTAACCACGATCTCTTCGGTGACGATACGCATATCGAGCAGATCGCGGTCGAATACCTCTTTGCCATTGCGAAAGCTGGGGTCGAGGCGGGCGTGGGCGTCCGGATAGCCGACGAGGGCGATGTCGTCGCCCATCTGCAGCACCGCGTCGCCGTCGGGGCTGGCGAGGATGCCGTTGCGGCGGATGCGTTCGATATAGCAGCCGGTCTGGCGGTAGATGCCCAGCTCGCGCAGGTTTTTACCGTCGGCCCAGGCTACCAGCTCGGGGCCGACGCGGTAGGCGCGGATCACCGGCAGATAGACTTTACGCTTCGAGTCAGTGTCCAGACCGCGCTCGCGGGCGATCTGCTGGGCGCTGGTCTGCAGGTCGGTGTGCTGCAGTTTCGGCATGTAGCGCGCGCCGACGATCAGGCTGACGAGGCCGACCAGGTAGGTGAGGGCGTAGCCGAGGCTGAGGTGGTCCTGGGTGATAGCCAGCGCGCCGCCCGCCATGCCGGAGTGGCGCAGGGTATCGCCCGCGCCCACCAGCACCGGGGTTGAGGTCATCGCCCCCGCCAGCATCCCGGCGGTCAGGCCAATGTCCCAGCCGAACAGCTTGCCGAGCCCCAGCGCCATCATCAGCGCCGAGCCCACCATCACCAGCGCCAGCATTAAATAGTTCTTACCGTCGCGGAAGAAAATGGAAAAAAAGTTAGGTCCGGCTTCCACGCCCACGCAGAAAATAAACAGCATAAAGCCGAGGTTTAATGCATCAGTGTTAATACTGAAATGCTGCTGGCCTAATAACAGAGAGACCACTAAAACTCCAATGGAATTACCCAGTTGGACAGAACCTAAGCGCAATTTCCCCAGGCACAGGCCCAGCGCCAGTACCACAAATAATAACAGGATGTAATTCCCGCTTAACAAGTCTGCGACGTTTATATTCACGAAAGCTAACTTCTTGTTTACTAGTAAGTTGTTGAAAAGTGTGATTATTTGGGCTAATGTTTTTCCTGAAGTCGCAAGAAAAGAGCCCATCAGGGCGACCTGATAATCACAATAAATAGCGCCGTTAGTCTAATCGTTCCTGATTAATACGGCCAGCAACATTCTGTTTTTGCGCATGTATGAACTCGTATGGCAGGGAGTGCCAGTATCTTTATCTGACTGTAGGTTGTGGATGTTTGATAGAGGAAACGTCAGGAGGCATCTTGAAATCGGAACAGTGTTGGCCGGGCATAATCTGCTGCTTTATGCTGTTTATTGCCGTGTGTGGTTTTCTGTTGCTCAATAAGGACGTCGCCATCGTCCGCTCGCCGGGGCACCGGGAGCTGGGGCTGCTGCTGTTTATCGTACCGGGGCTGTGCTCTGCGCTGATGATTGGCGGGCAGACCGTATTGCGTACGGTGATTGGCGCCCTGCTGGCGGTGCCAGTTTGTTTGCTGATGATCCGTCACGTCATCGAGATCCCGCGTTCGCTGTGGCAGGAGCTGGCGTGGCTGTCGAGCGCCGTCTTCTGGTCTGCGCTGGGCACGCTGTGCTTTCAGGTCGTGCGTATCGCGCTGATAAAGCGCGGGCGCGGCTAGCGCCCGCGCGGCGGCTCAGGCATACAGGCCGAGGTTGGCTTTCGCCCAGGCTTCAAAATCGGTGAAGCCGCCGATGTGCTGCTGATCGACGAAAATCTGCGGCACCGTCTCTACCGGCTTGCCGACGGTCTTCTGCAGGTCGGCTTTGCTGATGCCTTCCGCGTGGATATCCACGTAGCGGTAGTTAAAGTCGTCGCGCTCGCGGGTGAGCTTCTCGGCAAGTTCTTTTGCGCGGACGCAGTACGGGCAGCCCGGACGACCAAAAATAACCGTAAACATATATACTCTCCCACTATTTTCACTGAGCCTGACGGCGAATAGCGGGCATTGTGCCGCCATCGGCGGCGCAGTAAAAGAAGGTTCTGCCTCTTACTACGATGGTTTAGGGCTATGTTTTGCCAATTACGCAATCCCATACCCCCGCTATACTTTCCCGCAAATTCCCTCATTTATCAGGAAGAGATATGACGCCAACCATTGATTTGCTGCGCAGCCACCGCTCCATCCGCCACTTTACCGACCGGCCCATTACGGACGCGCAGCGCGAGGCGATTATTGCCGGCGCGCAGTCTGCCTCCACCTCCAGCTTTCTGCAGTGCACCTCGATTATTCGCGTGACCGACCCGGCCCTGCGGGAAAAGCTGGTCACGCTCAGCGGCGGCCAGCAGCACGTGGCGAAAGCCGCCGAGTTCTGGGTATTCTGCGCCGATTTTAATCGCCACCTGCAGATCTGCCCCGACGCGCAGCTGGGTAGGGCGGAGCAGCTGCTGCTGGGGGCAGTGGACACCGCTATCATGGCGCAGAATGCGCTGATTGCCGCCGAGTCTCTGGGCCTGGGCGGCGTCTATATTGGCGGTATTCGCAACCACATTGAAGAGGTCGGCGAACTGCTCGGGGTGCCGAAATACGTGCTGCCGCTGTTTGGCCTCTGCCTCGGCTGGCCTGCCGATAATCCGGACGTCAAGCCGCGCCTGCCCGCCGCGATCCTGGTGCATGAAAACCGCTACCAGAATGTCGATCCGCAGGCGCTCTCCGACTATGACGAAGAGGTGGCCGCCTATTATCTTTCCCGCGACAGCAACACCCGCCGCGACACCTGGAGCGACCACATTCGCCGCACCATCATCAAAGAGACGCGGCCGTTCATTCTCGACTATCTTCACAAGCAGGGTTGGGCTATCCGATAAAAGCGGCGCAGAGTATGATACGCAGGACTTTTTCGGACCATCATAACGAGGTCAAGGGTGAAGATTGCCATTTTGTCCAGGGACGGTACGCTCTGGTCCTGTAAGCGCCTGAAGGAGGCCGCGGTGAAGCGCGGCCATTTGGTCGAGATCCTCGATCCGCTCTCCTGCTACATGAACGTCAGCCCGGCGGCGTCGTCCATTCACTACAAGGGCCGCCAGCTGCCGCACTTTGATGCGGTGATCCCGCGCATCGGCTCGGCGATAACCTTCTACGGCACCGCCGCTCTGCGCCAGTTTGAGCTGCTCGGCAGCTATCCGCTCAACGAATCCGTGGCCATCACCCGCGCCCGCGACAAGCTGCGTTCTCTGCAGCTGCTGGCCCGCCAGGGCATCGATTTGCCGAAGACCGGCATCGCCCACTCGCCGGACGATACCCGCGATCTGATTGATATGGTCGGCGGCGCGCCGCTGGTGGTGAAGCTGGTGGAGGGCACCCAGGGCATCGGCGTGGTGCTGGCGGAAACGCGCCAGGCGGCAGAGAGCGTTATCGACGCCTTTCGCGGCCTCAACGCCCACATCCTGGTCCAGGAGTATATCGCCGAGGCTAAGGGGCGCGATATCCGCTGCCTGGTGGTGGGCAACGAGGTGGTGGCCGCCATCGAGCGGCGGGCGAAGGAGGGCGATTTTCGCTCCAACCTGCACCGGGGCGGCGTGGCGACCATCGCAACCATTACGCCGCAGGAGCGGGCGATTGCCATTAAGGCTGCCCAGACCCTCGGCCTTGAGGTCGCCGGCGTCGATATTCTGCGCTCAAACCGCGGTCCGCTGGTGATGGAGGTGAATGCCTCGCCGGGGCTGGAGGGGATAGAAAAAACCACCGGCCTGGATATTGCCGCCAGAATGATCCAGTGGATTGAGCAGCAGGCGCGGCCGGGCTTCTGTCTCAAAATTGGCGGATAGCGCCTCACGCATAGCGCTGCGGACTGTTTTTGCGTAAGCTATGCCGGTTTTATGTTTACTTACCCAGCAAAAGGTGGCCGCTACTATGGATTCACTCGTCGTCCCCGACCTGAATACGCTACGTCATTGGCTCGACGATATGGGCATCAGCTTCTTTGAATGCGATTTCTGCCAGGCGCTGCACCTGCCGCATATGCAGAATTTTGAGGGCATTTTCGACGCCAAAATCGATCTGCTGGACAACGTGGTGCTGTTCTCCGCGCTCGCCGAGGTTAAACCGTCGGCGCTGCTGCCGCTGGCCGCCGACCTCTCGGCGATCAACGCCAGCTCGCTGACGGTGAAGGCGTTCCTTGACGTGCAGGACGATAACCTGCCGAAGCTGGTGGTGTGCCAGTCCCTGTCGGTTAACGTCGGCGTCAGCCGCGAGCAGTTCGAATGGTTCTTCCGCCAGAGCGAAGAGCAGGTGTCAATGGTTATCCTCGAAGCCGGCGCTCACCAGCTGCTCTTTAAAGGCGAAGACGAAGAGCCGGTGAAAGAAGAGCCGCTGGTCCACTTCCTTCACTGAAAAATGCCCCCGCTTAAGCAGCCGCCGCCCGCGCGGCTGCCAAAAACCGTCATAACTCCTCACTTAACCTTTTATTAAAGAATTATTCACTATTCCTGCGCCCGGAGTACGGCAGGCAATAAAGTGATCTTGCATAAAAAATTGATAAAAGACGCTTTTATCCGCGGGCTATAGCCTCGTACCGCGGCTACAGTTATTCTGGCGAAGCCTGATGACCCGGCGTGATAATAACTGCGATTTAACAATGCAGTAACGCCGGTTTCAGCATACGCACGCGCTGCCTGCCGGGAGAGTACCGCTCTCCTTTTCTTTGCAGACTGACAAAACATGCATGGTTTTTGCATGCACAGAAACGGGTCTATTTTGGTCCGCCTGTAACGGACGTGGAGAAGGAAAGAGCTATGACCGCTTTTAATAAAAAATGGTTAACGGGTATGGTTACGGCCGCGCTGATGGCGGTGTCTGCCGGGAGCCTGGCCGCAGAACAGAAAACGCTGCATATTTACAACTGGTCCGACTATATCGCGCCGGACACCATCGCCAATTTTGAAAAAGAGAGCGGCATCAAGGTGGTGTACGACGTTTTTGACTCCAACGAAGTGCTGGAGGGCAAACTGATGGCCGGCAGCACCGGCTACGATCTGGTCGTGCCGTCCTCGCAGTTCCTTGAGCGCCAGGCGCAGGCGGGCATCTTCGCGCCGCTGGACAAGAGCAAGCTGCCGAATTACAAAAATCTCGACCCGGATATGCTCAAGCTGGTGGCCCATAACGACCACGACAACAAATACGGCATTCCCTACATGATGGTCACCACCGGCATCGGCTATAACGTCGATAAGGTGAAGGCGGCCCTTGGCAAAGATGCGCCGGTGGACAGCTGGGATCTGATCCTCAAGCCGGAAAATCTTGCGAAGCTCAAGAGCTGCGGCGTCACCTTCCTCGACGCGCCGAGCGAAGTTTACGCCACCGTGCTGCACTATCTCGGCAAAGATCCCAACAGTACCGATGCGAAAGACTACACCGGCGCCGCCAACGATCTGCTGATGAAGCTGCGCCCGAATATCCGCTACTTCCACTCTTCCCAGTACATTAACGACCTGGCGAACGGCGATATCTGCGTGGCGATCGGCTGGTCCGGCGACGTGCTGCAGGCCGCAAACCGCGCTAAAGAGGCGAAGAACGGCGTCAACATTGCCTACTCGATCCCCAAAGAAGGGGCGCTGACCTACTTCGACATGTTTGCCATCCCGGCGGACGCCAAAAACAAAGATGAGGCCTATCAGTTCCTCAACTACCTGATGAAGCCGGACGTAGTGGCCAACATCAGCAACCACGTTTATTACGCCAACGCCAACAAAGCGGCGACGCCGCTGCTGAGTGACGAAGTGCGCAACAATCCGGGCATCTATCCGCCGGAGGCGATCCGCGCCAAGCTCTTTACTCAGAACGTGCTGCCGCCAAAAGTGGACCGCATCATCACCCGCGCCTGGACCAAGGTGAAAACCGGCAAATAGCGCGGCGGGGCATTGCACCGGGCGGCTGCACCAGAGTTGTGCAGCTGCCCCGGCCTGGCGCAGGCACCCGGCCTGCGCGCAGGCAAACAGTACGGCAACCGGGCCGTACCGACTTCTTGTATTTCGCCGGAGAGCACCATAATTGAACGACGCCATTGCACGTCCGCAGTCCAGGGCCAGCAAGCTCCTCACCCCGCTGCTGGAGATCCGCAACCTGACCAAATCCTTCGATGACCAGCGCGCCGTCGACGATGTCAGCCTGACGATTTATAAAGGTGAAATTTTTGCTCTACTCGGCGCCTCCGGCTGCGGCAAGTCCACGCTGCTGCGCATGCTGGCGGGCTTCGAGCAGCCAACCGCCGGACAGATTGTGCTGGACGGGGTCGACCTCTCCCAGGTGCCGCCCTACCAGCGCCCGGTCAATATGATGTTCCAGTCCTACGCCCTGTTTCCGCACATGACCGTGGAGCAGAACATTGCCTTCGGCCTCAAGCAGGACAAGCTGCCGAAGGCGGAGATCGCCGCCCGGGTGGCCGAGATGCTGAGCCTGGTGCACATGCAGGAGTTTGCCAAACGCAAGCCGCATCAGCTCTCCGGCGGCCAGCGCCAGCGCGTGGCCCTGGCCCGCAGCCTTGCCAAGCGGCCGAAGCTGCTGCTGCTCGACGAGCCGATGGGCGCGCTGGATAAAAAGCTGCGCGATCGGATGCAGCTTGAGGTGGTCGATATTCTTGAGCGCGTCGGCGTCACCTGCGTGATGGTGACCCACGACCAGGAAGAGGCGATGACCATGGCCGGGCGCATTGCCATCATGAACCGCGGCAAGTTTGTGCAGATCGGCGAGCCGGAGGAGATCTACGAGCACCCGACCACCCGCTACAGCGCGGAGTTTATCGGCTCGGTCAACGTCTTCGAAGGCATGCTGAAGACCCGCGAAGAGGACGGCCTGGTGATTGACGCGCCGGGGCTGGTGCACCCGCTGAAGGTCGATGCCGACGCCTCGGTGGTGGACAACGTGCCGGTGTACATCGCCCTGCGCCCGGAGAAGATAGTGCTGTGCGACGAACCGCCGGCCAGCGGCTACAACTTCGCGGTGGGCGAGGTGACGCACATTGCCTATCTGGGCGATCTCTCTATCTATCACTTGCGGCTCAACAGCGGGCAGGTGATCAGCGCCCAGCTGCAGAACGAACACCGCTATCGCAAAGGTCTGCCGACCTGGGGCGATGAGGTGCGGCTGTGCTGGGACGCCGACAGCTGCGTGGTGTTGACGGTTTAGGGGAGGGGATGCCATGAGTACATTACCACCGCCGGCCGCCGGCGGCACCTGGCTTGCGCGCCTGCAGATGAAGCACGGGCGCAAGCTGGTTATCGCGCTGCCCTATCTCTGGCTGTGCCTGCTGTTTCTGCTGCCGTTTCTGATCGTCTTTAAGATAAGCCTCGCCGACATGGCGCGGGCCATCCCGCCCTACACCGAGCTGCTGGAGTGGGCGGACGATCAGCTGACCCTGACGCTTAATATCGGCAACTTCCTGCAGTTGACCGACGATCCGCTGTACGCCGAGGCCTATCTGCAGTCGCTGCAGATGGCGGGCGTGTCGACGATCTGCTGTCTGCTGCTGGGCTACCCGCTGGCGTGGGCCATCGCCCACAGTAAGCCCTCCACCCGCAACATCCTGCTGCTGCTGGTGATCCTGCCGTCGTGGACTTCGTTCCTGATCCGCGTCTACGCCTGGATGGGCATTCTGAAAAGCAACGGCATTCTCAACAACTTCCTGATCTGGCTTGGGGTTATCGATCAGCCGCTGGCGATCCTGCACACCAACCTCGCGGTCTATATCGGCATCGTCTATGCCTATCTGCCGTTTATGGTGCTGCCTATCTACACCGCCCTGACACGTATCGACTATTCGCTGGTGGAGGCGTCGCTCGATCTCGGCGCCCGGCCGCTGAAGACCTTCTTCAGCGTCATCGTGCCGCTGACCAAAGGCGGGATTATCGCCGGCGCGATGCTGGTGTTTATTCCGGCGGTGGGCGAGTTCGTTATTCCCGAGCTGCTCGGCGGCCCGGACACCATCATGATTGGCCGGGTACTGTGGCAGGAGTTCTTCAATAACCGCGACTGGCCGGTGGCCTCGGCGGTGGCGGTGGTTATGCTGCTGCTGCTGATCGTGCCGATTATGTGGTTCCACAAGCACCAGCAGAAGCAGATGGGAGAGAACGGATGAACAACTTACCGGTAGTCCGCTCGCCGTGGCGCATTCTGATCCTCGTGCTCGGTTTTACCTTTCTCTATGCGCCGATGCTGATGCTGGTCATCTACTCCTTCAACAGTTCGAAGCTGGTGACGGTGTGGGCAGGCTGGTCCGCGCGCTGGTACGGCGAGCTGTTCCGCGACGATGCGATGATGAGCGCCGTGGGCCTGAGCCTGACGGTGGCCGCCTGCGCGGCAACCATGGCCAGCATCCTCGGTACTATTGCCGCGGTGGTGATGGTGCGCTTTGGCCGCTTTCGCGGTTCAAACGGTTTCGCCTTTATGATAACCGCCCCGCTGGTGATGCCGGATGTGATCACCGGCCTGTCGCTGCTGCTGCTGTTCGTCGCCCTCGGCCACGCCATCGGCTGGCCGTCGGATCGGGGGATGCTGACCATCTGGCTGGCCCACGTCACCTTCTGCACCGCCTACGTGGCGGTGGTGATATCTTCGCGCCTGCGCGAGCTGGACCGCTCGATTGAAGAGGCGGCGATGGATCTGGGGGCCGCGCCGCTGAAGGTGTTCTTCATCATTACCCTGCCGATGATTATGCCGGCGGTGATCTCCGGCTGGCTGCTGGCCTTTACCCTGTCGCTCGATGACCTGGTGATCGCCAGCTTCGTCTCCGGGCCGGGAGCGACGACGCTGCCGATGCTGGTCTTCTCCAGCGTGCGGATGGGTGTTAACCCGGAGATCAACGCCCTGGCGACGCTTATCCTCGGCGTGGTCGGGATCGTTGGTTTTATCGCCTGGTATCTGATGGCCCGCACGGAAAAGCAGCGAATGCGCGATATGCAGCGTGCAAGACGCGGCTAAATTGCCTAAAATTCCATAAGTTGTGTTTCGCCCCTTCCCACCGGAGGGGGCGTTTTCATGGAAGGCCACACTTGCGACTGTTTGCCAAATCACGACATTCTCACGCCCGGCTGAATGTGCCTACCCTGGTGCAGATAGCGGCGTTCGCCATTATTCTCATCCGCGGGCTCGACCTGCTGATGATCCTCAACCTGCTGGGCCTGCGCGGCCTGGAGTCCTTCGTGCTGCGCAGCGTGCAGACCTGGTCGCTGACGCTGGTTTTTCTGGCGAGCCTCGTGCTGGTATTTGTGGAGATCTGGTGCGCATTTTCGCTGATTAAGGGGCGTAACCCGGCGCGCTGGATCTACCTCGCGACCCAGATTATCGCCACCGGCTATCTGTGGTCGGCGTCGCTCGGCTACGGCTATCCCGAACTGTTCAGCATTGCCGGCGAGTCGAAGCGGGAGATTTTCCGCTCGCTGGTGATGCAAAAGCTGCCCGACCTGCTGGTGCTGATGCTGCTTTTCCTGCCTTCTGCCAGCCGCCGCTTTTTCCGCCTGCAATAACGGTGGTACAATCCCCGCCCCCCGAATGTGTAAGGTTTCTCTATGCAGTGCGCTCTCTATGATGTCGGCCGCTGCCGCTCCTGCCAGTGGCTTGAGCGGCCCGTGCCGCAACAGCTCTCGGCCAAGCTTCTCGACCTGCGGCGGCTGCTGGCCGACAGGCCCGTCAGCGAGTGGCGCGCGCCCGCCGAAGGCCCGGAGCAGGGCTTTCGCAATAAAGCCAAAATGGTGGTCAGCGGCAGCGTCGAGAAGCCGCTGCTCGGCATCCTGAACCGGGACGGCACGGCGGAGGATCTCACCGGCTGCCCGCTCTATCCGGCGCGCTTCGCGCCGGTCTTTGACGTCCTCAAACCGTTTATCGCCCGCGCCGGGCTGACGCCCTATAACGTCGCCCGCCGCCGCGGGGAGCTTAAGTACCTGCTGCTGACCGAAAGCCGCCTGGACGGCGGGATGATGCTGCGCTTTGTCCTGCGTTCGCGGACCAAAGTTGATCCGCTGCGCGCGGCGCTGCCCTGGCTCAGGGCGCAGCTGCCGCAGCTGAAGGTCATTACCGCCAATATTCAGCCGGTGCATATGGCGATCATGGAGGGCGAGGAGGAGATCTTCTTTACCGAACAGCAGGCGCTGGCCGAGCGCTTCAACGGCGTGCCGCTGTGGATCCGCCCGCAGAGTTTCTTCCAGACCAACCCGGCGGTGGCCTCCGAGCTTTACGCCGCCGCCCGCGACTGGGTGCGCGACCTGCCGGTTAATCACATGTGGGATCTGTTCTGCGGCGTCGGCGGCTTTGGTCTGCACTGCGCCACGCCCGAGATGCGCCTGACCGGCATCGAAATTGCCCCTGAGGCCATCGCCTGCGCCCGCCAGTCCGCCGCCGAACTGGGGCTGCACAATCTTCATTTCCAGGCGCTGGACTCCACGCAGTTTGCCACCGGCCAGCAGGCGGCGCCGGATCTGGTGCTGGTCAATCCGCCGCGCCGGGGCATCGGCAGGACGCTGTGCGACTACCTGAGCCGCATGGCGCCCCCGTATATCATCTACTCCAGCTGCAATGCGCAGAGCATGGCAAACGACATTGCCTGCCTGCCGGACTACCGCCTTGAGCGGGTGCAGCTGTTCGATATGTTCCCCCACACCGCCCACTACGAAGTGCTGACCCTGCTGGTGCGCGACGTCAGGCCCTGACCGCCGCCGGCGGGCGCAGGGCAAACAGCCGCTCTCCCGGGCCCTGATTGAGCAGCTTCCACAGGCCCAGCGCGGCGGCGGCGCAGAGCAGGGTCATCAGCGGCGGGTAGCCGATGGCCCAGAAAAGGGAAAACGCCGGCGAGTCAAATCCGCCGTGGCGCCCGGCGTACTGAATCGTCGCCGCGGCGAACAGCTCGATGAAGATGCGGTGCATCACGTAGACGGGCAGGGTGATATACCCCAGCCGGTTCAGGTACGCCGTGGGAAGACAGGCGTTCAGCAGCCGGCAGCCGGCGATGGCCAGCGGAATGGCAATAAAGGATTCGGCCAGATTACTGCTTATCCCTGCCGCCCTCATGCCGGCGGCAGCGCCCAGCAGCAGCAGCCAGACCGGGAGACTCCTCGCCCGCCAGCGGCTGAGGGTGATGACCGGTTCGGAAAAAAAGGCGCCGATCAGGAAAAACAGCGCATAGCGGCACAGGCTCTGCGGCCCCCAGCCGGGAACCAGCTTCAGCGCGGCGGCAAGATAGAGCAGCAGACCGAAGGTCAGGCAGAGCAGGGGCCATTTTCTGCCGGCTTTCGCCAGGATGATATAGCCAAACAGGGCGTAGAGATACCATGCGCTGCTCATCCCTTTTAGCGTAAGGACGACAAGCTCTCGCGGCGATGCGGCATAGATGGCGTTGGTATTGGGCGAGATCCGCTGGCCGGTTATCTGATGAACGATGAACTGCACCGCCAGCCACTGCAGCAGGCACCAGAGCAGATAGAGATAGAGCAGATTTGCCAGCCGCCCGCCCGCCAGTTCGCGCCACCCGCGGGCATTGATGCTGCGGCGGGCCAGCAGTCCGGAAACGAAAAAAAAGGCCGGCATCCGCAGCGGAGAGAGGTGGGCGTTAAAGGCCGCCCACCCCCCGGCTATCTGCCTGCCGGCGGAGAGCGAAGCGAGGGTATTCACAAAGCCGGGATCGGTGACGTGAAACAGCACAACCAGCAGAATACAGGCCGACTTCAGCGTACTGATCCAACGAAGATCGTCATCCGGCGATCGCGGGGTCGCCATCATGATTAAATCTTCTGCGGCAGCTGCCACTGCTTGCCCATCAGCAAATCCAGATCTTCGCCAAAGCCGGTCACGTAGCCCGCCGCCGGGGTGAGGGTTATCTCACTGAAGTACAGGCCCTGGTCGTGCACCAGCCAGTCGATACGCGCGTACTCCAGGTTGTAGGCGAGCCGGATGCTGTTATTCAGCGCCTCTTCGGCAATGGCTCTCTCCTGCGGGCCGAGCGCGTAGCTGCCTTTATAGGCGGTGGCAAAATTGTTGATGTAGGTGGTAAAGACCGGCTTCTGCTGCTGCTGGCGTTCGATCACCTGCAGCACAAAGAAGGTCTCGCCGCGCTGCCGGAAAATGTGGAACTTATAGTCGATCGGCGGATTATCGAGGGTGCCGATCATCCTCTCCACCAGAATCTTGCGGCTTATCTTGCGATAGTGGTATTCACAGCTGATGCGCGAAAAATCAAGGTTCATCCACTTTTTTACCTGCTTTAAGATGTGTCGGCACTGGTCGTGGGTCGGATAGTCCTCAATAAACAGCAGCATTCCCGAGCCGTGGTTGGGCTTGATGACGGCGTTATTGACGTTGAGAATATCCTGCTTCAGGCTGTCGGCATCGCTGTACACCTCCAGCAGCGGCACCAGATAGTCGGCGCCAATCACGGCGCACACGTAGTTTCGCACCTTATATTTATCGGCAAGGTTACTGTAGGCGTGCTCGTCGAAGCACTGGGTGCGCTTGCGCTTGATGATTTTTTCGCTGAATTTTTTCGGATTTGCCAGATCGGGAAAATGACCAAAGGCCCGGCGATACAGGATCATATCTCTGAAATACCACGGAACCGTTCTGAACAATGAATGCACGACCATATTCATCTTATCTTCCTCGGATGCTAAACAGATGCAGCTTTAATACCGCATGGTTTTTGAAAAAATAGTTGAGCAGGGTCAGCGACAGCAGCTCAACAATAACCGTGGCCCATGCCGCGCCAATAATGCCGTAGTGCTTAACCAGCCCGCCGGTTATCATTACGCTGATCACCAGCGTAAACAGCGTCTTTATTGATAAATAATAAAACCCGCTATAGTGCATAATGTAGCGGTAGGTCACCGTGCCCATAAATGAGAGCATTGCGGCCAGTGACAGAATAATTAGCGGTTCCCTGGCGAGGGCATATTCGGCACCGTAAAGTCTGTCAATAATAAAACCGCCGAGGGCGACTGTTGCGATACTGGCAAGCAGCGCGGCGGCCGCCACCCAGCGTAACAATACGCCGGCTTTTTCCTTTGCACGCTGTGGATCTGGCTCTGCATAAATCGATACATAACAGGATGTTATCAGCGCATTAATAAAGGCCCCGGCGCCAGCGGTGAACGTGACCGCTACCGTATAAATACCCAGCTGCGCGCTGCCCGCATAGTGGTAAATAAAAAAGTTCTGGCACTGGGTATACAGGGAAACCGCCAGCGCGGAGAACACCAGGTGCTTGCCGCTGTGAAAAAAATATTTCTGATAGTGCCGGCTGTTCTCTTTTTTCAGCACCACGGCATCGCTGCGCCGGTATTTAATGTACCTGAGCAGTAGCGGCAGGCCGCTATTAACCATGATTGGCAGCACCAGCAACGCCGGCTTTAAAACCATAAACACGGCGATCGCGCGCAGTGTCAGGCTGCATATCAGTCCGCAGCAGTTAATAACCGTATTGTATTGTGAGCGCAGCCGCGCATTATAATAAACGGCATAAACATCCAGACTGCTAAACAGGGCGCTGAGCGCTACTGCGGCCGAAAAAATAAAAAACAGCGTACTTTGGCTAACATAAAAGTAAATTTCCAGCGGTATCGTCAGGCCCAGTAGGCAGGTCAGGCGAAAGCGCAGAGAAGCCTGTAAGCAGCGGCTACCCGACTGCGGTTTTTTACTGACCCGACGAAAAATTACGCTTTCGCTTCCCCATTTGGCGATGACCTGGACAATCTGATAAACGGCGACCAGATAGGCCAGTTGACCCACCATGGCGGGGCCCAGATACCTGGCGACTAATGCGCTTACCAGAAAGTAACCGACTATTAAGACTATTTTTTCCAGCACCATCCACAGCGTATTTATTATTGCAGCTTTATTCATTTGCCCGTCCTGGCCTGACATCGACAACGGCTGTTCGCGGATATAAATATCGGGCGAGCGCTGATGTCTGGTTTTATCTGACGGTGCCGGTTACCGATTGCGATAATAGACGGTGCGCGTTGAGAAAGTAAATGGACTAAAAGTCACTATTTTTTAACAATCTGTTAACATTTCGGGTGATGCATTGCAGTGTCCGCCTGTAGAGCAGGACGGAAATACCGCTAACGTGGAACAGAATGAACAGCTCCTCTCTGCTGTCGATCAGCAGCCGGTCCTGAATATGCTTAATGCGGTTTTTGGAGGTCCCGGTCGAGATATTGAGTATTCTGGCGATCAGGCTGTGGCTGGCGCCGAGGCAGTAGAGGCTGAGATTGCTCTTATGGCTCTCCTTAAGCTCCTCGACCAGCTTCTGCAGGCGGTCGATAGCCGCCGTCAGCCCCGGTTCAAATTTATTATTAGCAACAACCTTCCGGTAAATTCTTGAAAATTGCCAGATGGTCATAGCAATACCATCGATGGTTAACTTGGTAATAATAAAATCCCACTGTTTACCGCGAAGATTTATATTTTCCTCCATTATCACTCCGCATTCCAGAGCGTAAGCTTCGAGCTCCAGGGCGCTAAGTTTATACGAGGTTTCAAAATCAAGTGTTGATAACCATTCGGCCAATTTTAGATTACCTAATAGCTTTTCGGTAAATGAATGATTGCAGATCAAAAATTCACCGCTGTTTTCCCTTAAGCAAATAGGATCGACGGAGAGGTTAATAAATTGCTGCAGAAAGCTATAACAGGTTTTATGTGTTTGACTGATGATATCGTTCATAAATAACTGCCCTTGCTTTAAGTTTCTATTATCATCTTCTGCCTTAGATAAGGAGTCAGGTGCGGGGGTGGTAATATACAGGCGAACAGAATACTCCCGGGATTTACCGGTTATTGATTATCAATAAGATACCGTGCACGCATGGCAGCCATGCGGATGTCTGTCTGAATCGTAGCGTTAGTCTTGTTCGGGCATTTGAATATTAGATATTAAGAACGTCCGAATACCTTTCCCTGTAAATAGCAGGATCGCCGTTAGCGCAATGGCGGCGCCGCGTACTGCGGCTTTCTGCGGGCAAAATGGCTTCTGCCCGGCCGTTATTATCTTGCCGGAGCAGCAGATCTGAGGGCCTTATTGAGGCGCTCAGATTGAGTGCCAATGAAGTTCACCATAATATGCCTGCGGGCATGTTGATCACGATAATAATTAACATAATGATGTCGCCGGTTTTCCACTGGTTGTATAAAAGAATACGTCTTCTTCTTCTTATGAGTCATAAGCACCTCGCGTAAGGATATATTAAATGACTGGCTATTAAGTTCCAATGCATTAATTATTTGGTGTTAATATCTATATAATGCTTGTTTTGTGGTGTTATATTCTTTTAATTAAGTTATTATTGTGCTTTTATTTTTGATATTGTGGTTTTTTTTGGTGTTATTGCCTGTTGGTGTTTTGGGTGTTTATAAATATCAAGAATGAAATCTGAATAATCTTAACGGGACATTGAATTGGCAATTTGTTGGCGCCGGCTTTATATGTGTCTTTTGCTATTAATGTGTTATATCCTCTAGTTAAATCAGTAGGTTGTCGCCGTTGAGGTGAGCGCTATAATACGTTGCTGACACCAGGTGTAAGCATTTAAATGAATATTTCCCGATAATTATCATTCAGGCTTTCATTATTTTACCCCAGGAAAGAGATTATCCTTGCCGCTGAAATTTCCTGGTCAATCTGGCGCAAATGACGCTTTTTGCCGAAATAAATTTCGTCAGGACTGGCTTTCAGCCCGGGCAGCCCCCGGGAAGGTTAAACAAAATGTGATAACTCCGCGGGCGGGAGTACGCTAAGCTTGTGCAAAACGGCCAACCGTACGACACGATGAGCACCTTAAAGAAGATATTACTGGTCGAAGACGACGACGACATCGCCGCGCTGCTGCGGCTTAACCTGCAGGATGAAGGGTACCAGATTGTTCACGAAACCGATGGCGGCAGGGCGCTGCAGCGGCTGGAGAGCGAAGTCTGGGATGCGGCCATTCTCGATATTATGCTGCCGGGCGTGGACGGACTCACGCTGTGCCGCCGCATTCGCCAGATGAGCCGCTATCTGCCGGTCATCATCATCAGCGCCCGCACCAGCGAGGCGCAGCGCGTCCTGGGGCTGGAGACCGGCGCCGATGACTACCTGGCCAAGCCTTTTTCGGTGCTGGAGCTGGTGGCGCGGGTGAAGGCGCTGTTCCGCCGCCAGCAGGCGATGGGGCAGGATATCCGCAGCGACAGCAGCGCCATTACGCTGCACGGTCTGCACATCGATCCGCTCATGCGTAGCGTCCGACTGCGCAACGCGCCGCTGGATCTGACCCCGCGCGAGTTTGACCTGCTTTACTGGTTTGCCCGCCATCCGGGCGAGGTCTTTTCGCGCCTGGCGCTGCTGGAGCACGTCTGGGGCTACCAGCACGAGGGCTATGAGCATACCGTGAACACCCACATTAACCGCCTGCGCATCAAGATAGAGCGCGACCCCGCCGAGCCGGAGATCATCCTCACCGTGTGGGGAAAAGGCTATAAATTTGCCGCCGGGAAGGCCACATGATCCGCCGCCTGAGCCTCAGCCAGCGCCTGACGCTGGTGTTTACCGCTATCCTGCTGCTCTGCGCGGTCGCCGCCTGCGCCGTGCAGCTCTACAGCAGCAGCCGGTACGGCAGCGCGATGGTGCAGCGCCTCTCCGCCGACCTGGCGCCGCAGATTGTCGCCAGTGAGGCGCTGTTCGATCCGCAGGGGCGCGTTAACCGCCCGGCGCTGAAGACGCTGTTTGACCGGCTGATGACCCTTAACCCGGCCGTGGAGCTTTATCTGGTTTCGCCCGAGGGCGATCTGCTGGCCGACGCCGCGCCGCCGGGGCATATTCAGCGCCGGCGCGTCAGCGTCGCCGATATCACCCGCTTCCTCGCCGCCGACGGCTGGCCGGTATACGGCGACGATCCGCGCAGCAGCGCTAAAAAGGTTTTCAGCGCCGCGCCGGTGCGTCAGCAGGGCGAACTGCGCGGCTACCTCTATATCATCCTGCAGGGCGAGCGTTTTAACGCCCTGGCCCGCAGCGCCTGGCAGGATACCCTGCGCATTACCGTGCTGTGGACGCTGCTGCTGGTGGCGGCCTGCGGCGCGCTGGCGGGTCTGCTGGTGTGGTACTGGGTCACGCGGCCGGTCCGGCGGCTGACGGCGAAGGTGCAGGGGCTGGATCAGGACAGCCTGGCCGCCATCAAGCGCCTGGCCCTGGAGACGCCGGAGCCGAATCCGGGCAATGAGGTGGCGCTGCTGCGCAACCGCTTTATTGAGCTGGCGCGCCAGATAGCGGGCCAGTGGGAAAGCCTTGCTGACAGCGACCGCCAGCGGCGGGAGTTTATTGCCAATATTTCGCACGACCTGCGCACGCCGCTGACCTCGCTGCTGGGCTATCTGGAAACGCTCTCCCTGAAGGCGGAGACCCTCTCCGTGGAGGATAACCGCCACTATCTGGCGATAGCCCTGCGCCAGGGCCACAAGGTGCGGCATCTCTCCCAGCAGCTGTTTGAGCTGGCGCGCCTGGAGCACGGCAGCATTAAGCCGCAGCTTGAGCCTTTCGCGCTCGCCGAGCTGATTCAGGATGTCACTCAGAAGTTTGACCTGGCGATCGAAACCCGCCGCCTGACCCTCGCGGTCGACGCGCCGCGCGGCCTGCCGCTGCTGAACGCCGACGTCTCGATGATTGAGCGGGTGGTCACCAATCTGCTGGATAACGCCGTGCGCCATACGCCGCCGGGCGGCACCATTCGCCTGCGGCTGTGGCAGGAGCGCGGAGTGATTCAGGTGGAGGTTGCCGACAGCGGGCCAGGTATTGAACCGGAGAGGCGGGAGCAGCTGTTTGAGCGGCCGTCGGCCCTGGGAGCGCGTGCCGCAGGTGAAGATCGCGGCGGGCTGGGGCTGCTGATCGTCCGGCGAATGCTGGAGCTGCACGGCGGCGGTATCAGACTGGTGGAGGGCGCAGGCGGGGCCTGTTTTCGCTTTTTTGTGCCGATTTGAGGCGCGAATGACGGGGGAAGCTGTAGGCCGGTGGAAGTGAAGCGCCGCCCGGCAGAGAGCGGCGCAGAGGCTAAGTAAGGCGCAAGGTCGTTACTGCGGGAACCACTGGTCGCTGATTTTCTGATAAGTGCCGTCGGCTTTGATGGCCTTCAGCGCGCCGTTGAGCTTATCCAGCAGGGCGGTATTGCCGGGGCGCACCGCGATGCCCAACCCGGTGCCGAAGTACTGCGGGTCGGTTACCTTCGGCGTGGCCGGGCCGAGCTGCGGATTGGTCTTCAGCCACTCGTTCACCACGGCGGTATCGCCGAACACGCCGTCGATGCGGCCGTTTTTCAGGTCGATAATCGCGTTCTGATAGCTGTCGTAGGCCACGGTCTTCACTTCCGGGTGCTTATCCTGCAGGTACTTCTGGTGGGTGGTGCCGTTCTCCATGCCGATGCGTTTACCCTTCAGTTCGTCGAAGTTGTGATAAGCGCCTTTTTTGGCGATCACCAGCGCCGAGTTGGCGTAGTACGGCGCGGTAAAGGCCACCTGTTTGCTGCGCTCCGGGGTGATGTCCATTCCGGAAATCACCGCGTCGTATTTTTTAAACTTCAGCGACGGGATCAGGCTATCGAAGGCGTGGTTGGTAAAGGTGCACTCCGCCTGCATCTGTTTGCACAGCGCTTTGGCAAGATCGATATCAAAGCCGACAATCTGATTGCTGGCGTCGAGGGACTCAAACGGCGGATAGGTGGCGGAGACGCCGAAGCTGATTTTGTCGGCGGCGGCAGCGCCGGCGGCGAAGGTGGCCAGCAGCGCAGCCAGCATCAGTTTTTTCATGGTAGAACTCCCGTCGGTCAATATTGTGTGTTGTTAACGAGAGTTACCATGCCATTAAGTGAATTTATATTCAATAATGTCGATTATTTATTTTTATAACTGCAGAAAAAATGCGGGCAGCGCTTCACTTACCCGCATTACGCTTTAGCGTGTATTCACCTTAGCTGCGGCGCTCGAACGCCAGCGCCCGGCGCTCGATCAGGCGCATCAGCAGCGTCAGCAGGCCGTTGACCACCAGATAGACCACGCCGGCCGCGCCAAACACCATCACGTCATAGGTGCGGCCGTAGAGCAGCTGGCCGTGGCCCATCACTTCCATTAGGGTGATGGTATAGGCCAGCGACGTGCTCTTGAACACCAGCACCACTTCGTTGGAGTAGGAGGAGAGCGCCCGCTTAAAGGCGTAGGGCAGCAGGATCGCCAGCGTATCCTTTTTATTCATCCCCAGCGCCCCGCAGGACTGCCACTGGCCTTCCGGGATAGCGCGGATCGCGCCGTAGAATAGCTGCGTGGTATAGGCGGCGCTGTTGAGCGACAGGGCAATCAGCGCGCACAGCCACGGCTCCGACAGCAGGTGCCAGATGGCCGGGTAGTTCTGCAGCTGCGGAAACTGGCCGGGTCCGTAGTAGATAAGGAAGATCTGCACCAGCAGCGGGGTACCGGTAAACAGCGTGATATAGCCGCGCACCAGCCACACCAGCACCGGCGTCCTGAGCGTCAGAACGATGGTGAACAGCAGGGCGAGGATCAGGGCGACGACGATGGAGGCGGCGGTCAGCGTCAGGCTGGTGTGCAGCCCCTTCATCAGTTCGGGCATGTACTCAAGCATCAGCCTGGCCTCCGTTCAAAGCGGGTCGCGCGCAGATCGATGCGCTTGAGCACGTACTGGCTTATCAGGGTGATCGCCAGATAGATCGCCGCCGCCACGATATACCAGGTAAACGGCTCCTGGGTGCGGGTGGCGATGCTTTTGGTCTGCAGCATCAGGTCGTTGACGCTGATGAGCGACACAAGCGCGGTATCCTTCAGCAGCACCAGCCACTGGTTGCCCAGCCCCGGCAGCGCGTGGCGCCACATCTGCGGCATCACCAGGCGAAAGAAGATGGCGCTTTTGCTCAGCCCCAGCGCCTGACCCGACTCCCACTGCCCCTGCGGAACCGCTTTCAGCGCGCCGCGCAGGGTCTGCGAGGCGTAGGCGGCGTAGAGCAGGGAAAGGGCGATGGCGCCGCACAGGAACGGGCTGACGTCGAAGTTGTCTATCTGCACCTGCACCGGGATCTGCACAACGCCGAGGTTGATGCTGAAGCCGTCGGAGAGCATCAGCAGCAGCTGCGAGGAGCCGAAATAGATAAAAAGGACCACCAGGATTTCAGGCAGCCCGCGCAGCACGGTAACCAGCGCGGTGCCAATCCACGCCAGCGGGCGCCAGCGGGCCGACTCCCACACCGCGAAGATCATCGCCAGCGCCAGGCCGATGACCAGCGCTGTGAGCGCAAGGCCGACGGTCATCCCGGCGGCGCTTGCTAACGGAAACATTTCGTTCATCAGGACTTACTTCTGGAACCATTTGTTGTAGATGTTCTGGTAAGTGCCGTCCTGCTTCACTTTATCCAGCGCAGCGTTGAATTTCTGCTGCAGTTCGGTATTGCCCTGGCGCACCGCGATGCCGAGGCCGGTGCCGAAGTAATCTTTGTCGGTCACTTTATCGCCGACGGCCGCCAGCTTGTCGTTGGCCTTCAGCCACTCGGTTACCACCGCGGTATCGCCGAAGACGGCGTCAATACGGCCGTTTTGCAGATCCAGCTTCGCATTCTGATAGCTGTCGTACGGTACGGTGGTAATTTCCGGGTGCTTATCGGTAATAAATTTCTGGTGGGTGGTGCCGTTCTGCACGCCGACTTTTTTGCCCTTCAGGGCGTCAATGGTGGCGTACTTGCCTTTCTGGCCGATGAACAGCGCGGAGTTATCGTAGTAGGGTTTGGTGAACAGGACCTGCTTCTCGCGCTCCGGAGTGATATCCATACCGGCCATTACCGCGTCAACGCGGCGGAACTTCAGGCTCGGGATCAGGCTATCGAACGCCTGGTTGTTGAAGGTGCAGGTGGCGTCAATCTCTTTACACAGGGCGTTAGCCAGATCGACGTCGAAGCCGACAATCTTGTTGCTGGCGTCCATCGACTCAAACGGAGGATAGGACGCTTCGGTGGCGAAGCGAATAGTCTGGGCAGCGGTGGCAGAGAGGCTTACGCTTGCGAGCAGCGCGGCAATCACGAGTTTTTTCATTGTCATTGTTCCTGAAGCTTCAGTGTGAAAGATAGTTTTTAAACGCCTCGGTCTGCGGAGCGGTGAAGCAGTCCGCACTACCTTGTTCAACGATATGACCGTTCTCCATATAGATAACGCGGCTCGCGGTTTTGCGGGCCACCTCAACTTCATGGGTGACGATCACCTGGGTGATTTGGGTCTGCGCCAGTTCGCGGATGATGCTGACGATCTGGGCGGTGATTTCCGGGTCAAGGGCGGCGGTCGGCTCATCAAACAGCAGGACCTGCGGCTCCATCATCAGCGCCCGGGCGATGGCCACGCGCTGCTGCTGGCCGCCGGAGAGGTGCAGCGGATAGCGGTCGCTGAAGGGCTTGAGCTGCAGACGGTCGAGCAGTTTTTCCGCCCGCGCCATCGCCTGCGCTTTTGCAAGCCCGAGCACCCGGCAGGGCGCTTCAATCAGGTTCTGCACCACGGTGAGGTGCGGCCAGAGATTATACTGCTGGAAAACCATGCCGACGTTCTGACGCAGCTCGCGGATCGCCTTGTCCGACGGCACTTTGCTGAAGTTAAACTGGTTTCCGGCGATAGAGAGCGTGCCGGAGCGCGGCATCTCCAGCAGGTTGAGCACGCGCAACAGCGAGCTTTTTCCCGCGCCGCTGGGGCCGAGCAGCACCAGCGTTTCACCCTGCGGGCAGTCCAGGGTTATATCAAACAGCGCCTGGTGGGCGCCGTAGAAGCAGTTAATGCCCTCTAGTTTTATACTCATCCAGCACATCTGACCAATAGCAATTGAGGCCGCAAATAGTAACGTTCACAGAATAGTTATGCAATATTTATGCGTTAAAACTTAAAAATAAACCATGTTTATGAGTAAACTTAGCACAAAATTGTGAGCGGGGTAGTGCGGGGATATAAATGTCGGCATCCGTTGCCGAATGCCAGACATTTTACCTGAGGGAGTGTAGGGAGATCAGCGCAGCTCCATGCTCTGGCGCAGGGTGCCGGTCAGAGCGTGGCTGTTGCCGCTGAGATAGCGTATATCGTCCACCGCCCAGCACTGGCCTTCGCGGATCATCAGCACTTCATCCTGCCAGCTCTGGCTACCCTGATGCAGTTTGACCCGCAGCGGAATATTGCGCGCATCGGTGTTCGGGATCGTTGATGCGCTGGCAACCTCGGCGCTGTCAGGGATAGTTGTCGTCCCGGTGAAGGGATCTTTATGCAGCAGCGCGCGCTTTTGCGGATCGCGATCGGCTTTTGTCAGTACGTCATTCAGGTCGTCACTCAGATAAGGGCGCAGCGCCGCAAGGGTCGTTTCACGATGCTGAATGCGGTAATCATAGAAGGCCTGAGCGACGGTGTCCGGGCCGCCTTCGACGCAGGGGGCGGAGCGACTGCCGATATCCTTAAACGCGGGCGTCACGGTGGTGCAGGCGCTGAGCAGCAGCGCGCAGGGAATAACAAGAGCAGTAATTGAGTAGCGCATAACTGATTTCCTTATAAAATGTCTACGGTACTGAGTTTTTTAAAAGCATAGCGCATTGCTATAGGAATGTATTTGGCTAACTGCGCTAAGGTATTGACGAAGGAGGACGGAAGAGCAATGCAATACTCAACAACCCCTACCCTGGAAGGTCAGACAATCGAGGAATACTGCGGCGTGGTGACCGGCGAGGCCATTCTCGGTGCCAACATTTTCCGCGACTTTTTTGCCGGCATCCGCGATATCGTCGGCGGCCGCTCCGGCGCCTATGAGAAAGAGCTGCGCAAAGCGCGCGAAATTGCCTTTAAGGAGCTGGGCGAGCAGGCGAAGGCGCTCGGCGCAAACGCCGTAGTCGGTATCGATATTGATTATGAAACCGTTGGCAAAGATAGCAGCATGCTGATGGTCAGCGTCAGCGGCACCGCAGTGAAAACCCGGCGATGAAGCGACTCCTGCTGCTGTTGTCTCTGGCGCTGCTGCTGGCGGGCTGCGCCTCGGAAGAGAAGGAAAAAGCGCAGGGCGTCGTCAACAAGCCCGGCTATCAGCTGGATACGCTGCATCCGGCGCGCAACGCCTATCCGCGAATCAAAATCCTCGTCCTGCACTATACCGCCGGTGATTTTGACGTCTCCCTCGCCACCCTGACCGGATCGCAGGTCAGCGCCCACTACCTGGTGCCGGCGGATCCGCCGATGCAGAAGGGCAAGCCGCGCATCTACCAGCTGGTGCAGGAGCGCGATCTCGCCTGGCACGCGGGGCCGAGCTTCTGGCGCGGCGCAACCCGCATCAACGACACCTCGATTGGCATCGAGCTTGAGAACGCCGGCTGGACCAAAAGCGGCGGCGAGAAGAGCTTTGCGCCCTTCGCGCAGGGGCAGATAAACGCCCTGATCCCGCTGGTGAAGGATATCATCGCCCGCTACCACATTGAGCCGGAGAATATCGTGGCCCACGCGGATATCGCCCCGCAGCGTAAAGACGATCCCGGCCCGATGTTCCCGTGGCTGCAACTCTCCCAGCAGGGCATCGGCGCGTGGCCTGACAATAGTCGGGTGGCTTACTACCTGCACGGGCAGGCGCCGGGCACGCCGACGTCGCGGCTGGTGCTGCTCGACCTGCTGGCGCGCTACGGCTATGAGGTGACGCCGGGGATGACCGCCCAGCAGCAGCGGCGGGTGATTATGGCGTTTCAGATGCACTTCCGCCCGGCGCGCTGGGATGGGCAGGCCGATGCTGAAACTCAGGCCATCGCCGAAGCGCTGCTGGAGAAGTACGGCCAGGCGTCGTAGGTCAGAGGTGCAGCTTGCCGTGGTCCCGGAGCCAGGCTGCCGTCTGCACGATCCCCTCATCGAGGGAGACGATAGGCCGGTAGCCCAGCTCCTGCTCCGCCCGGCTGATATCCAGCGTGAAATCGAAGTTGAGCTTGGAGACGCCGTAGTGGGTGAAGGTGGGCTCTTTGGCTGACTTGCGGCCAAAGCGCTCCATGCTGCGGGCCACCATATCGAGCATCGGATAGGGCACCGAGCGGATCCGGCAGCGGATGTCGAGTTCGTCGATAAGCCGCTGCACGATGCTCTTCAGGCTGCGGGATTCGCCGTTGGTGATGTTATACGCCCGGCCCGAGGGCAGCGCATCGCATTCCGGCTGGCTCGCCAGCCACATGGCGTGGACGGCGTTTTCGTAGTAGGTCATATCCACCATCGCCGCGCCGCCGCGCGGCAGCAGCACGCTGCCGTAGTGGTGCATCATCTGCGCCAGGCGCGGAATAAACACCTTATCGTGCGGGCCGAACAGGCTCTGCGGACGCAGCACCGTAAAGCGGGTGTTGGGGTTGGCCTGCGCCAGCAGCTTCACCACCTCTTCGCCGGCGGCCTTGCTGCGGGCAAACTCGTTGGCGAAGCGGTGCGGGCGAAAGTCTTCCGTAATCTCGCGGTGGTGGCGATAGTCGAAGTAGAGCGACGGCGAGGAAATATGGATAAAGTTGCGCACGCCCCAGGCCACCGCCCATTCGCCGAGGCGGCGGGTGGCGCGGACGTTGGCGAGGTCAAACGCCTCCTGGGTGCCCCAGGGAGAGGTAAAGCTGGAGCAGTGCCACAGCGTATCAATACCGGCCAGCATCACTTTCGCCTGGGAGGAGACCAGCTGGGTGAGATCGGCGTGCACAAACTCCGCGCCCATTTTCGTCAGCAGCCTGCCCATCGCCTCATTGCGACCGGTGGCTTTCACGCTCACGCCCCTGCGACGCAAATACTCCACCGCATTTCGGCCTAAGCCGCTGGTGGCGCCGGTGACCAGTACCTTCATATTAATCCGCTGTTCCTGAAAAGAATTTCGCGGGCATTCTTTCGTGAATCACGCCCGGTTGCAATGAGAAACTGGTAACAAATGCGTTCATTATGGCTCTCTGCGCGTGATTTGTTCGGCAAGGGCCGCAATGCGCTTCGCCATCCCGCGAAAAATGAACAGATGCGCCGGGATCATCAGCAGCCAGTAGCATAATCCTGGCATACCGTGCGGATGCCACCAGGCGCGAACGTCAATTTCGCGATGGTCGCCGCGCTCTTTGATAGTAAAGGTCAGCCGTCCCAGCCCCGGCGCCTTCATGCCAAACAGCAGCGACAGCTGCCGCTGCGGCTCGACGATAATCACCCGCCAGCTGTCCACCCGGTCGCCAACCTCAAGCCAGGGCCGCGCCGGGCGCCCCTTCGCCAGCCGGTGGCCGATAAGCAGGTCCATGCCGGCGCGGATGCGCCACAGCACGTTGCCGAAGAAGTAGCCCTCGCGGCCGCCGAGCTGATTGACTATCTGCCACAGCGCCTCGCGGCTGGCGCGGGTGGCGATCGTACAGCCCGCCTGCTTAGGATAGTAGCCGTACTCCGGCCGCCAGCGGGCGTAGGCGTGGGCGTCATAGCCCCAGTCGCTGGAGTGCACCAGCTGCGCCTCCTCCTCAAGCGTGCGCGCCACCGCCTCGTCAAAGGTGATAAGCGTCTGCGGGATCAGCGCGCGCAGCGCCCGGTCGTCCGCCAGCATGTCGTGCTTAAGCCCCTGAATCAGCGCCCTGGCGATACTGGCAGGCACCGAGGTGATGGTCTGCAGAAACCAGACCGAGATCCAGCGGGTAGGAAAAGGAATAGGGACGAGCGGCCTGCGGCGGCCGCTGATGCGCATAAAGCGCTCAAACTGCTGCTGGTAGCTCAGCACCTCCGGTCCGGCGGCCTCGAAAATCCGGTTCTCATCGGCGGGAAAGTCCAGCAGCCCCAGCAGATAGGTGAGCAGATTCTCCAGCGCAATGGGCGAGGTGTGGGAGCGCACCCAGCGCGGCGGCGTCAGCACCGGCAGGTTGTAGACCATATCGCGCATCACCTCGAAGGCCGCCGATCCGGCGCCGACGATAATCCCCGCCCGCAGTTCGCTGACCGGAATGCCGGTATCGCGCAGGATATTGCCGGTGATTTGCCGGGCGCGGAGGTGGTCGGACTGTTCGGCCTCCGGCACCTGCAGCGAGCTGAGAAAAATAATCTGCCGCACCGGCTGCTCCCACAGCGCGTCGCGCACGTTGAGCGCCACGTGCCGCTCGCGGGCGATAAAGTTGCGCCCTTCGCCCATGCCGTGCACCAGGTAATAAAGGGTATCCACGCCCCTGAGCAGCGCCGGCAGGTTATCCGGCCAGCTGAGATCCACGTCGTGGCAGCTGACGCCGGGCAGCGCCAGCTTCTGCAGACGCTCGGTATTGCGGGCGGCGGCCACTACCCGGTGCCCGCGCTGGCTGAGTCCGGTCACCAGGTGCTGACCGATATAGCCGCTGGCGCCGAGCACCAGAATCGTTTGCGGCACGTTAGCTCCTTAACGCTGGCTGAAGGTCTTCCACAGGTCGGCCACGTCCGCCAGCTGTTCGCGGCTGACGTCCAGATGGGTGACCAGCCGCACCACCGGCGAGGCGTTGATCAGCACCCCGCGGCTGCGCAGAAAGTCGCCCAGCGCCGCGTGCCGCTCGCCGACCCGCACGAACAGCATATTCGTGTCGTGGCGCATCACGTCAGCGCCGATCGCCTGAAGACGATCGGCCATCCACGCGGCGTTGTCGTGATCCTGCTTAAGGCGCTGAACATTATTTTGCAGGGCATACAGTCCGGCGGCCGCCAGAATGCCCGCCTGGCGCATACCGCCGCCGGTCATTTTGCGCCAGCGGGTGGCGCGCTTGATATAGTCCCGGCTGCCGAGCAGCAGGGAGCCGACCGGCGTGCCCAGCCCTTTTGACAGGCAGATAGTGAACGAGTCGCAGTACTGCGCCACGTCGCGCAGCTCGCAGCCGTAGTCCACCACGGCGTTAAAGATGCGCGCCCCGTCGACGTGCAGGCCGAGGCCGCGCTCGCGGGTAAATTCCCACGCCTGGCGCAGGTAGTCGCGCGGCAGCACTTTGCCGTTGTGGGTATTTTCAAGGCTGAGCAGTTTGGTGCGGGCGAAGTGGACGTCGTCGGCTTTGATCTTAGCCGCCACTTTATCGAGCGGCAGGGTGCCGTCGGCGGCGGCGTCGATAGGCTGGGGCTGAATACTGCCCAGCACCGCCGCGCCTCCGGCTTCGTACAGGTAGTTGTGGGCGCCCTGGCCGACGATATACTCCTCGCCGCGCTCGCAGTGGCTGAGCAGACCGACCAGGTTCGCCTGGGTGCCGGAAGGTAAAAACAGGGCGGCCTCTTTGCCGCCCAGCTCAGCAGCGTAGCGCTGCAGTTCGTTAACGGTCGGGTCATCCCCGTACACGTCGTCGCCGACCGGCGCGGCCATCATAGCGTCGAGCATGGCGCGCCCCGGGCGGGTCACGGTATCACTGCGTAAATCGATCACGGCATATCCTTTTTGGATTCAGGGGTATGCCTCTCTTTTACCTCAGCCAGTTGGTTTTCGCCAGTTCAATCACCTCATCGCCGCGGCCGCTGATCACCGCCCGCAGCATATAGAGGCTAAAGCCCTTGGCCTGCTCGAACTTGATCTGCGGCGGCATTGCCAGTTCGTCCTTGGCGACCACCACGTCCACCAGCACCGGACCGTCAATGCTGAAGGCCTGCTGCAGCGCATCGTCGATATCCGCCGACTTCTCGACCCGGATACCGGTAATGCCGCAGGCCTCGGCAATGCGCGCGAAGTTGGTGGCGTGCAGATCGGTGCCGTCGGTCATGTAGCCGCCGGCCTTCATCTCCATCGCCACGAAGCCGAGCACGCTGTTGTTAAAGACGATGATTTTCACCGGCAGCTTCATCTGCGCCACCGACAGAAAATCGCCCATCAGCATGCTGAAGCCGCCGTCGCCGCACATGGCGACCACCTGACGATCCGGCATCGTCGCCTTAGCCCCCAGCGCCTGCGGCATGGCGTTGGCCATCGATCCGTGGTTAAAGGAGCCGAGCAGGCGGCGCCTGCCGTTCATCTTCAGATAGCGGGCGGCCCACACGGTGGGCGTGCCGACGTCGCAGGTAAAGATAGCGTCGTCATCGGCAAAATGGCTGATCTGCTGGGCCAGGTACTGCGGGTGGATCGCTTTGTCGCTGGGCTTCGCCAGATCGTCCAGCCCCTTACGGGCGTCCTGATAGTGCGACAGCGCCTTGTCGAGGAACTTGCGGTCGGTTTTCTCTTCCAGCAGGGGGATAAGCGTCGCCAGCGTGGCCTTAATATCGCCCACCAGCGCCATGTCCACTTTGCTGTGGGCGCCGATGCTGGCCGGGTTGATGTCTATCTGAATAATCTTGGCGTCGGTCGGGTAAAACGCGCGGTACGGGAACTGGGTGCCGAGCAGCACCAGCGTATCGGCGTTCATCATGGTGTGGAAGCCGGAGGAGAAGCCGATAAGACCGGTCATGCCGACGTCATAGGGGTTGTCATACTCGACGTGCTCTTTGCCGCGCATGGCGTGCACCACGGGCGCCTTCAGCTTGCCGGCGAACTCCACCAGCTCCTTGTGCGCCCCGGCGCAGCCGCTGCCGCACATCAGGGCGATATTATTCGAGTAGCGCAGCAGCTGGGCCAGCTTGCGCAGCTCTTCCATCTCCGGCACCACCACCGGCAGCGGGGCGTGATACCAGTGGCTGCTGGCGCTCTCCGGGGCAGGCTTCAGCGCTACGTCGCCCGGCAGGACCACTACCGAGACGCCGCGATTGAGTACCGCTTTGCGCATGGCGATGGTCAGCACCTGCGGGATCTGATCGGGGCTGGAGACCAGCTCGCAGTAGTGGCTGCACTCGCGGAACAGCTCCTGAGGATGAGTTTCCTGAAAGTAGCCGCTGCCGATTTCGCTCGACGGAATGTGGGCGGCGATGGCCAGCACCGGCACGTGGTTGCGGTGGCAGTCAAAAAGACCGTTGATCAGGTGCAGGTTGCCCGGCCCGCAGGAGCCGGCGCAGACCGCCAGCTCACCGGTGAGCTGCGCTTCCGCGCCGGCGGCAAAGGCGGCCACCTCTTCGTGGCGGGTGGACATCCAGTCGATGGTGCCCATTTTATTCAGGCTGTCGCTCAGCCCGTTGAGGGAGTCACCGGTGACGCCCCAGATTCTTTTTACCCCGGCTTGTTCAAGTGTTTTCGCAATATAGGCAGCTACGGTCTGCTTCATGGTTGTCCATCTCCTTTAACGTTATTACCGCAGATAAGCGTAGATGACAGGAGAGGGATTTGCCTGATAGGGGCACTATCAGGCAAAGGCAGGATCAGGCGAGTACCAGGTCGCCCTGCGGGTGGCAGGAGCAGGCCAGCACGTAGCCGTCGGCAATCTCCTGTTCGCTGAGGGTCAGCGTGCTGGTGACGCTGTATTCGCCCGAGAGCACGCGGGTTTTACAGCAGCCGCAGACGCCCGCGCGGCAGGCGGCGTTGACGGCAATTTTATTGCTCTCCAGCGCCTCCAGCAGCGTGGTGCCTACCGGCGCATAAAACTCGGCGGCGGGCTGCAGCTTGCTGAACTTCAGGCCGCCGGTTGCCGCCGGGGCCGCGGGGGTAAAGAACTTCTCTTTATAGAAGCGGGTAACGCCGAGCGCCTTGACGTTCTCTTCGACCCATTCCATGTACGGCGCCGGGCCGCAGGTCATTACGGTGCGCGCAGCGAGATCCGGCACGCTCTGCAGCAGGGCGCTGCTCAGGCGGCCCGGCACGAAGCCGTGGGCGGCGTTATTCTCCGCCACGAAGGTCACCGGGTAGTCGCGCCACTCGTCGGCAAAAATCACGTCCTCAGGGGAGCGGACGCTGAAAATCACCTGCACGTCGGCGTCGGGGCGATACTTCGCCAGCCAGCGGCGCATCGACATAATCGGCGTCACGCCGCAGCCCGCGGCCAGCAGCAGAAGCTTATCGGTGGCCTTGTTATCGCAGGTAAACTCGCCCTGCGCGTTAGAGAGCCAGAGATAGTCGCCGCGCTTGACGCTGCCGGTGAGCCATTCCGATCCTTTGCCGCCGTCGATGCGGCGCACGGTCAGGGTAATGTATTCGCTGACGCCCGGCGTTGAGGAGAGCGTATAGGCGCGCAGATCCTCTGCGCTGCCGTTAATGCTTACCAGCGCGTACTGCCCGGCGCGGTAAGGATAGTAGTCGTGGCACAGCAGCGACAGGGTCCAGACATCCGCCGTCTCCTGGCGGATGTGGTGCACCTGCATCCGCCACGGGCACTGGGGGGTAGGTATGCTCATGGTTAGCTCCTCAGGCGTTCAGCATCATCTGCAGATCGTGCTCGACGTCAGTGATGGCGCGCAGGCCAAACTTCTCGTTGAGGATAGCCAGCAGATCCGGCGTCAGGAAGGCGGGCGCCGTCGGGCCGGTGGTGATGTTTTTGACGCCCAGCGACAGCAGGGTCAGCAGGATGACGATCGCCTTCTGCTCAAACCAAGAGAGCACCAGCGACAGCGGCAGATCGTTGACGGTGCAGCCCAGCTTCTCCGCCAGGGTGACGGCGAGAATAATCGCTGAGTAGGCGTCGTTGCACTGCCCGGCGTCGATCAGGCGCGGCAGGCCCTCGATGTCGCCAAAGTCGAGCTTGTTGAAGCGGTACTTGCCGCAGGCCAGGGTCAGCACCAGGCAGTCGTCCGGCACGCGGGTGGCGAAGTCGGTGAAGTAGCTGCGTTCGGTGCGCTCGCCGTCGCAGCCGCCCACCAGGAAGATGTGGCGCAGCTTTTCACGGCTGACGAGATCTATCAGTGAATCCGCCGCGCCGAGCAGGGTTTCGCGGCCAAAGCCGACGGTGATCAGGTGCTCAATTTCGCTGTACGGGAAGCCCGACATGCTCTGCGCCTGCTGGATCACCGGCGTAAAGTCATCGCCTTCAAGGTGGCTGACGCCCGGCCAGCCGACGATGCTGCGGGTCCAGATGCGGTCGTCGTACTGGCCGACGGTCGGATCGATAATGCAGTTGGAGGTCATCACTACCGGGCCGGGGAAACGGGCGAATTCAACCTGCTGATTCTGCCAGCCGCTGCCGTAGTTGCCGACCAGGTGCTTGAATTTGCGCAGTTCGGGATAGCCGTGGGCGGGCAGCATCTCGCCGTGGGTGTAGACGTTAACGCCGGTGCCTTCGGTCTGTCTGAGCAGATTATAGAGGTCCTTCAGGTCGTGGCCGGAGATCAGAATTGCCTTGCCGGCAACCGCCTTAACGTTAACCTGGGTCGGCGTCGGATGGCCGTAGGCGCCGGTTTCACCGGCATCAAGAATGCGCATGACCTTAAAGTTCATCTGGCCAATCTGCATCGCGCATTCCAGCAGGGCGTTCATATCGGCAGGCCAGGTACCGAGCCAGGCCATGATCTGATGATATTCGGCATAAATGGCTTCATCGTGCTGGCCGAGCACGTGGGCGTGCTCCATATAGGCGGCGGCGCCCTTCAGGCCGTACAGGCACAGCAGGCGCAGACCGAGAATGTTGTCGCCGATAGTAGCCTTATCTTTATTCGGTACGAAGGCGGCGGCCTGGCGCTGCAGGTCCCCGAGGTCGTCGCTGACCAGCTGGATACCGGCCATCGGGTTATCGACGGCGGCGGCAGGATCGCGTGCCAGGCACTGCTGCTTCAGCGCCGTGCGCAGGGCAATGGCCTCGCGGGCGTAGCCGATAATGCGCGGCGAATCGAAGTTGACGTTGGTCAGGGTGGAGAAAAAGGCGCGCGGCGCGAAGCTGTCAACCTCGTGGCTGATGATACCGTACTCGCGGGCCTTCACTGCCCAGGCGGAGAGCCCCTGCAGCGTAGCGATCAGCAGGTCCTGCAGGTCAGAGGTTTGCGCCGTTTTGCCGCACATCCCCTGCGCATAGGCGCAGCCGTTGCCTACCGGGGTCCGCATCGTTTGTTCACATTGCACACAAAACATGATCACACCTTTCTTAAAGTTATATTTTAGATACATGTTTAAGAGTAAGCCTCAGGGATGAGGCTGAAAAGGAAATTGTGTGGCAACCTGAGGGGAGATTGATTTAACGCAATTTTGGCGGCAGAAGCCTACCGCCATGGGAGTATTACGCGCCGAAGAAGGCCAGCAGCACCGGCACCAGCAGGCTGAGGATAAAGCCGTGGACGATGGCCGCCGGGACGATTTCGACGCCGCCGGAGCGCTGGAGCACCGGCAGGGTAAAGTCCATCGACGTGGCGCCGCACAGGCCGAGCGCCGCCGAGCGGCTGCGGCGGATAAGCCCCGGAATGACCATGATCGCAATCAGCTCGCGGGCCAGGTCGTTAAAGAAGGTCGCACTGCCGATCACCGGGCCGAAGGATTCGGTCGTCAGAATGCCGGACAGTGAATACCAGCCGAAGCCGGAAGCCATCGCCAGCCCGGCCTTCAGCGGCAGGCCCAGCAGCAGTGAATTAATGGCGCCGCCCGCCAGCGAGCTTGCCACTACCACCGTCGCGACAATCATGCCCCGGCGGTTGAGGACGATCTGCTTGAGGCTCATGCCGTTATTGCGCAGCTGGATGCCGATCAGGAACAGCAGGAAAATCAGCGTATATTCGCTGGCCTCAGTGGCGTGCTGCAGGAAAGGCAGCCCGGTGAGACCGATTAAGAACCCGACCAGCACCACGCCGCACAGCTGGAGTGATTCGAGCGCCATCGCCAGGCGCGAGGGCAGCTTCTCCTGCTGATGCTGGCTGCGCCACGGCAGCGATCGCTCAAGCCACAGCAGGGCCGCGGTATTGCAGGCCAGAATAACCACGATGCTGACGGCGGAATAATGGAAAATGGCAAACAGATTGCTGGCAAGATTATCGAGAAAGGCGAGGCTGACGCCCATAAAAAAAAGAATAACGTAAACGATCCAGCTCAGCAGGCGATTAATTATCTGCAGCGCGCGGCGGTGGCGCAGCGGGATCAGATAGCCAATCACCAGCGGCACTAAAATAATCAGCAATCCGGATAACATGGGTGGGCGGGTCCTTTAGAGAGAAAAAAACGCCCATGACACTACCGAATTCGCGCGGTGCAGTAAACAGAAAACAGCGCCGCCCGGGAAAAGGGCGGTGCCGGCGGGGAGCGTGATTTAATCGCGTTTTTCCAGCAGCGTGCGGTACAGCAGGCCGCCGAGGATACCGCCGATAATCGGCATCACCCAGAACAGCCACAGCTGATCCAGCGCCCAGCCGCCCTGGAAGAGGGCCACGGCGGTGCTGCGGGCCGGGTTAACGGAGGTATTGGTCACCGGAATGCTGATCAGGTGGATCAGGGTCAGCGCCAGGCCAATGGCAATCGGTGCAAAGCCCGTCGGGGCGCGCTTATCGGTGGCGCCGTGGATAACCAGCAGGAAACCGCAGGTCAGCACGATTTCAATCACGATGGCCGCCAGTCTGGAGTAGCCGCCCGGCGAATGTTCGCCGTAGCCGTTAGAGGCGAAGCCGCTGGCGGCGGCGTCGAATCCGGCTTTACCGCTGGCAATAACATAAAGAACCGCGGCTGCAATAATGCCGCCAATTACCTGGGCAATAATATAGCCAATGACCTCTTTCGTCGGAAAGCGGCCGCCGGCCCACAGGCCGAGGGTCACCGCCGGGTTAAAATGGCCGCCGGAGATATGGCCCACGGCGTAGGCCATGGTTAATACGGTTAAACCAAAGGCCAGCGCGACCCCCGCGAAGCCGATTCCCAGCCCGGGAAACGCTGCTGCCAGTACCGCGCTGCCGCAGCCGCCAAACACAAGCCAGAACGTGCCAAAGCACTCTGCGGCCAGTTTTCTGAACATATACCACCTCGAAATAACGGCGATGCGGTTGTATTTTTTTCCGCATAATAAATCGCCATAATCAACTGAATATCGTCTTAAAAGGGACGACACAAATTAGCGCCGCCATTTTATGGACGAATCTTCCATATTAACCAGCGAAATATATTGGTGATAATTGATGTGAGGCAATGTCAGGTTATTTCCTGGGCGAATCCAGCGATGTTATTTTTATATTTTTATGAGCAGAAAATAATAATTACCGGTTCTTGTTATTTCATGCGGTCTCAATTGTGGATGCCTTTGGCCGTCGCCTGTGGCTATACTGCCGTAACTTAAGGGAAGTCGGTTCGGGGGAGATATGCTTCTTGAGCGTGTGGAAATCGTCGGGTTTCGCGGTATCAACCGCCTGTCGCTGGCGCTGGAAGAGAACAATGTGTTAATCGGCGAGAATGCCTGGGGTAAGTCCAGCCTGCTCGACGCGCTGACGCTGCTGCTGTCGCCGGAATCCGGCCTCTACCACTTTGTCCGTGAGGATTTCTGGTTTCCGCCCGGCGACGTCACCGGACGGGAGCACCACCTGCATATTATCCTCACCTTTCGCGAGCTGGAGCCCGGGCGGCGCAACGCCCGCCACTACCGGCCGCTGGCCGCCTGCTGGACGGCCGGCGAGGACAGCTTTCAGCGTATTCATTACCGGCTGGAGGGCGAGCTGGACGACGAGGGCTGCGTGATGACCCTGCGCAGTTTTCTCGACGGCGGCGGCCAGCCGCTGGCCATTCCCGACATCGACGCTCTGGCGGGGCACCTGGTGCGGCTGATGCCGGTGCTGCGCCTGCGCGATGCGCGCTTTATGCGCCGCATCCGCAGCGGCGCGGTGCCCGAGGTGCCTGACGTTGAGCTCACCGCCCGCCAGCTCGATTTTCTCTCCCGCGAGTTGGTCAACAGCCCGCAGAACCTTACCGACGGTCAGATCCGCCAGGGCCTGTCGGCGATGGTACAGCTGCTGGAGCACTACTTTTCCGAGCAGGGAACGGCGGAGTCCCGCCACCGCCTGATGCGCCGCCGCTCCCACGACGAGCAGCGCAGCTGGCGCTATCTCGACATTATCAACCGGATGATCGATAAGCCTGGCGGCCGCAGCCACCGGATGATCCTGCTGGGGCTGTTCGCCACGCTGCTGCAGGCGAAAGGCTCGGTGCGGCTGGATAAAGACGCCAGGCCGCTGCTGCTGATCGAAGATCCCGAAACCCGCCTGCACCCGATCATGCTGTCGGTGGCGTGGAATCTGCTCAACCTGCTGCCGCTGCAGCGGGTCACCACCACCAATTCCGGTGAACTGCTGTCGATGACGCCGGTGGAGCACATCTGCCGCCTGGTGCGCGACTCGTCCAGGGTGGCCGCCTGGCGCCTGGGGCCGGACGGGCTGAATGCCGAAGACGGCAGGCGCATCGCCTTTCATATCCGCTTCAACCGCGCCTCGTCGCTGTTTGCCCGCTGCTGGCTGCTGGTAGAGGGCGAAACCGAGACCTGGGTGATTAACGAACTGGCCCGCCAGTGCGGCCACCACTTCGACGCCGAGGGCATTAAGGTGATTGAGTTCGCCCAGTCGGGACTGCGGCCGCTGATTAAGTTTGCCCGCCGGATGGGCATTGAGTGGCACGTGCTGGTGGACGGCGACGAGGCGGGAAAGAAATACGCGGCGACGGTGCGCGGGCTGGTTAACAATGACCGGGAGCTTGAGCGCCAGCACCTGACGGAGCTGCCGGCGCTGGACATGGAGCACTTTATGTACCGCCAGGGGTTTGATGACGTTTACCACCGGGTCGCGCAACTGCCCGACGGCGTGCCGATGAATATGCGCCGGGTCATCACTAAGGCCATTCACCGCTCGTCGAAGCCCGACCTGGCGATCGAGGTGGCAATGGAAGCAGGGCGGCGCGGCGTTGAGTCGGTGCCGTCCCTGCTGAGAAAGATGTTCTCCCGGGTGCTGTGGCTGGCGCGGGGGCGGGCAGACTAGGCGCCGAAGCGTCCGCTCATCTGCGCCGCAACCGCATCCAGCAGCTGATAGCGGCGGCGGTACTCCGCCCGCTTTTTGCTGGCGATGTCGGCCTCGCTTTTGCGGGCGATGCTGTCGGGAATGTGGAAGTAGCCCTCATCGTCCAGCTCGCCGCCGACCGAGGTCCAGAAGGCATCGTAGTCGGCAAATATTTTGTTCTCTTTATCCCGGTAGCGCAGGCTGCGGTAGATGTGGGTGGCGTTGCTGACCGCGAGGATCTGCTCTACCTCCATCCGCCGGGCAAAGTCGCAGACGGCTTCCATCACCAGCCGCTTCGGAAACAGGCCGCTGCAGGACTTGGTGGCCTTCTGGATAGCCTCGTGGGGCAGCTCGCGCTTGCCGCCCTGCAGGCCGCCGATAAACAGCGTGCGCTTGTTGCCGTAGTGGCACAGCGTGAAGGTCATTTCCGCCAGCGTGTCGCCGTCGCCGTTGCGCATCAGGATGGTGCTGTCTCCCTCTTTGTCCAGCGAGACCACCATCGTCAGCTCCAGGGTATAGATCTCATCCTCTTTCCCTTCGAGCGTGGCCAGCAGCAGCCGGTCGGCGCTGAAGTAGGTGCTCAGCTCGGCGGGCGAGAAGCGCGCGTGCAGCAGGGCGTAGTGATCGTGCAGGGCATCGAGCCGCTGGCGGGGCGTCAGCGGCGCGGCAATATAGGGGCGATGCAGGCGCACCGGCAGGCGCGGCTGGCGCCTGAGCAGAATATCCAGCTCGGGCCACTGGGCAAGCTCGGTGAGCCACTCCCGGCTCAGAGAGGGCATCAGCAGCGAACGCAGCATAAACTTGCGCCGGAAGCTGCGCTGGTGCCAGAATTTACCCGGCCGCAGTTTGCCAAAGGTGAGGCTCAGAAAGAGTCCGAGCGGACTTGGGGCACGAGCGGGGATAAAACTGTTTTGGGTGATCTGCGTCATCAGGGGCGGTCCGGTTACCAGTCATAGCGCAGATTTAAGCAGCAGAATAGTAAACCCGGCCTTAATAACTCTGATAACATTTAGCCTATCGAAAAGCTGTTTACGTAAGGTTGATATTCGCCGCGTCGCCGGGCGGGTAAGCATAAGGATCCTATGAGCATCAGGGACAAAATAAAGAAGCGCTACCTGCTGGCGCTGCTGCTGCTGGCGATCGCCGGCGTCAGCGTCTGGCGCACGCTCAACGCGCCGCTGCCGCACTATCAGACGCTGATTGTGCGCAAAGGCGAGCTGCAAAAAAACGTGATGGCGACCGGCAAGCTCGATGCGGTGCGCAAGGTTGACGTCGGGGCGCAGGTCAGCGGTCAGCTGAAAACGCTGTCGGTCAGCATTGGCGACAAAGTGAAGAAAGATCAGCTGCTCGGGGTTATCGACCCCGAGCAGGCGGAGAACCAGATAAAAGAGGTCGAGGCGACGCTGATGGAGCTGCGCGCCCAGCGCCTGCAGGCCATTGCCGAGCAGAGGCTTGCGCAGCTGACGCTGTCGCGCAACCGGCAGCTGGTCGGTAAACATCTCGTCTCGCAGCAGGAGCTGGACACCGCGGCCACCGATCTGGCGGTGAAGGAGGCGCAGCTCGGCACCATCGATGCGCAGATCAAGCGCAACCAGGCCTCGCTGGATACGGCGAAAACCAACCTCGACTATACCCGCATCGTCGCGCCAATGAGCGGCGAGGTGACGCAGATAACCACCCTGCAGGGACAGACGGTGATCGCCGCCCAGCAGGCGCCGAATATTCTGACCCTGGCGGATCTCAGCACCATGCTGGTCAAGGCCCAGGTGTCAGAGGCCGACGTCATCCATCTTAAGCCCGGCCAGCACGCCTGGTTTACGGTGCTCGGCGATCCGCTGACCCGCTACGAAGGGACGCTGAAGGATATTCTGCCGACGCCGGAAAAGGTCAATGACGCCATCTTTTACTACGCCCGCTTTGAAGTCCCTAATCCGCAGGGCGTGCTGCGCCTGGACATGACCGCCCAGGTGCACATTCAGCTCGACGGCGTGAAAAACGCGCTGACCATTCCGCTTGCCGCCCTCGGCGAGGCCACCGGCGATAACCGCTACAGCGTGCGCCTGCTGCGCAACGGCGAGGTGAAAACCCGCGAAGTGACGCTCGGCGCGCGCAATGATACCGAGGTTGTGGTGGCCAAAGGCCTGGAGGAGGGCGACGAGGTCATCACCGGGGAAAGTCATCCCGGAGCGCAGCCGTGACCGCGCTGCTTGAGCTGAGCGATATTCGCCGCAGCTATCCGTCCGGCGACGGCAGCGTGGAGGTCCTCAAGGGCATCTCGCTGCGGATCAACGCCGGCGAAATGGTGGCGATCGTCGGCGCGTCCGGCTCGGGAAAATCGACGCTGATGAATATCATCGGCTGCCTGGATAAGGCGAGCAGCGGCACCTATCGGGTAGCGGGCACTGATGTGGTCACCCTGGACGCCGACGCGCTGGCGCGCCTGCGCCGGGAGCACTTCGGCTTTATCTTTCAGCGCTACCACCTGCTGTCGCACCTGAGCGCCACGCAGAATGTCGAAATCCCCGCCGTGTATGCGGGCACCGAGCGCAGGCGGCGCCTTGAGCGCGCACGGGCCCTGCTGGCGCAGCTCGGCCTTGAAGCGCGGCGGGACTACCGCCCCTCGCAGCTCTCCGGCGGCCAGCAGCAGCGGGTCAGTATCGCCCGCGCCCTGATGAACGGCGGCCAGGTCATTCTGGCGGATGAGCCGACCGGCGCGCTCGACAGCCGCTCGGGCGAAGAGGTGATGGCCATCCTGCATGAGCTCAGGGCGCAGGGGCACACGGTGATTATCGTCACCCACGATCCGGCGGTGGCCGCCCAGGCGGAGCGGATCGTGGAGATCCGCGACGGTGAGATCGTCAGCAATCCGCCGCCAAAGGCCGCGGGCGCCGGCGCCCGGAGTACGCCTGCGGGCACCGCCGGCGCGTGGCAGCAGTTTACCGGCGGCTTTCGCGAGGCGCTGGCGATGGCCTGGCGGGCGCTGGCGGCCAACAAGATGCGCACCCTGCTGACCATGCTGGGGATTATCATCGGCATCGCCTCGGTGGTCTCTATCGTGGTGGTCGGCGATGCGGCCAAGCAGCTGGTGCTGGCCGATATTCGCGCCATCGGCACCAACACCATCGACGTCTATCCGGGGAAAGATTTCGGCGACGATGAGCCGCAGTATCAGCAGGCGTTGAAGTATGACGATCTGCTGGCTATCCAGCAGCAGCCGTGGGTGAGCTCCGCTACCCCCGCGGTCTCCAAAAGCCTGCGGCTGCGCTACAACAATATCGACGTCTCCGCCAGCGCGGAGGGCATCGGCACCCAGTACTTCAGCGTCTACGGCATGAGCTTCAGCGAGGGCAATACCTTCAACGCCGTGCAGCAGGCGGACCGCGCGCAGGTGGTGGTCATTGACGGCAATACCCGCCGTCAGCTGTTTCCCGACAAGGCGAGCGCGGTGGGCGAGGTGATCCTGGTCGGCAATATTCCGGTGACGGTCATCGGCGTGGCCGCCGAAAAGCAGAGCATGTTTGGCAGCAGTAAAAACCTGCGGGTCTGGCTGCCCTATACCACGATGGCGGGCCGGGTGATGGGCCAGTCGTGGCTCAACTCCATTACCGTGCGCATCAATGAAGGCTACGACAGCGCGCTGGCGGAACAGCAGCTGACCCGTCTGCTGACCCTGCGTCACGGGAAAAAAGATGTCTTCACCATGAATATGGACAGCATTCTGAAAACGGCGGAGCGCACCACCCACACGCTGCAGCTCTTCTTAACCCTGGTGGCGGTGATTTCGCTGCTGGTCGGCGGCATCGGCGTGATGAACATCATGCTGGTGTCGGTCACCGAACGCACCCGCGAAATCGGCATCCGCATGGCGGTCGGCGCCCGGGCGGCCGATGTGCTGCTGCAGTTTTTAATTGAAGCGGTACTGGTGTGCCTGGTGGGCGGCGCGCTGGGCGTCGGCCTGTCGCTGATGATTGCCCTGGTCCTGCAGCTGTTCCTGCCCGACTGGAGCATCGGCTTCTCGCCGCTGGCGCTGCTGATGGCGTTTATCTGCTCAACGCTCACCGGCGTGCTGTTCGGCTGGCTGCCGGCGCGCAGCGCCGCGCGTCTCGATCCGGTGGAGGCGCTGGCCCGCGAGTAGCGGCCATAAAAATGCCAGCCGCAGGGGCTGGCATTTTACCGATGGGATAGTCACAATGAAGCTACTGCTATGCGGCAGTTTCAGCTTCCAGTACGGGCACAATCACGCTGGCGTGATTGCCTTTCGGCCCCTGGTGAATATCGAACCGGACGGCCTGCCCGGCTTTTAGCGTTCTGTAACCATCCATCTGGATAGTTGAATAATGGGCGAAAATATCTTCGCCGCCGCCTTCAGGGCATATAAAGCCAAACCCTTTGGCATTGTTAAACCACTTAACTGTACCCATTTCCATACTTAGACATCCTTCGTAAAACTTGTAATCAGATGGAATGAATCGGTGGTGGAGCAGGGGGTTGTATAAAACCTCGCCAATGCTCGCCTGTCCAATTTAGATAATTCAGGCAGTGGGTCAAGAGTACACGGGCGAGTTATGGTGAAAAAATCACCAAAATTTGAACCAGTTAACGCTATTGCGTAGAGTGTGATCTGTATCGCTGTTGGCGGCAGCCGTCGCAAATAGCAGTAATAGAGGATAGTTATCTACACTTACTGTAGATTGGATATTAGGACTGGCTCTGGTCAGTGGCGTGAGGTCTCCCGCCAGGGCTGCAACTGAAGATGACAACTGACAATGGGTAAGACGCGGGATTGGCTGGATTTCGACCAGCTGGCGGAGGATAAAGTACGCGATGCGCTACAGCCGCCGTCGATGTATAAGGTGATATTGCTCAATGATGACTACACTCCGATGGAGTTTGTTATTGACGTGTTACAAAAATTCTTTTCTTATGATGTAGAGCGTGCAACGCAGCTGATGCTTACGGTTCACTATCAGGGCAAGGCCATTTGCGGCGTCTATACCGCCGAAGTGGCAGAGACCAAAGTCGCCCTGGTGAACAAGTATGCCAAGGAGAATGAGCATCCGCTGTTGTGTACGCTGGAACAGGCCTGAAAGCAGGCAATAAAATTGGGGGAGGTGCCTATGCTCAATCAAGAACTGGAACTCAGTTTAAACATGGCTTTCGCCAGAGCGCGCGAGCACCGTCATGAGTTTATGACCGTCGAGCATCTGCTGCTGGCGCTGCTCAGCAACCCATCCGCCCGCGAAGCGCTGGAAGCCTGCTCCGTGGACCTGGTGGCGCTGCGTCAGGAACTCGAAGCCTTCATCGAACAGACCACGCCCGTCCTGCCGGCGAGCGAAGAGGAGCGCGACACCCAGCCGACGCTCAGCTTCCAGCGCGTTCTGCAGCGCGCGGTCTTTCACGTCCAGTCATCCGGGCGCAGCGAAGTCACCGGCGCCAACGTGCTGGTGGCCATTTTCAGCGAACAGGAGTCGCAGGCGGCCTACCTGCTGCGCAAACATGAAGTGAGCCGCCTCGACGTGGTCAACTTTATCTCCCACGGCACCCGTAAAGACGAGCCGAGCCAGTCTTCCGATGCCGGAAGCCAACCGAATACTGAAGAGCAAGCAGGCGGGGAGGAACGTATGGAAAACTTCACCACCAATCTTAACCAGCTTGCTCGCGTCGGCGGGATCGACCCGCTGATTGGCCGCGACAAAGAGCTTGAGCGCGCCATTCAGGTGCTGTGCCGCCGCCGTAAAAACAACCCGCTGCTGGTGGGGGAGTCCGGCGTCGGTAAAACCGCCATCGCCGAAGGGCTCGCCTGGCGCATCGTGCAGGGCGACGTCCCGGAAGTGATGGCCGACTGCACCATCTACTCGCTGGATATCGGCTCGCTGCTGGCGGGCACCAAATACCGCGGCGATTTTGAGAAGCGCTTCAAGGCGCTGCTGAAGCAGCTGGAGCAGGATACCAACAGCATTCTGTTCATCGATGAGATTCACACTATCATCGGCGCTGGCGCCGCGTCCGGCGGACAGGTGGATGCCGCCAACCTGATTAAACCGCTGCTCTCGGGCGGCAAAATCCGCGTGATTGGCTCCACCACTTATCAGGAGTTCAGCAACATTTTCGAAAAAGACCGCGCCCTGGCGCGCCGCTTCCAGAAAATCGACATTACTGAACCCTCCGTGGATGAGACGGTGCAGATCATCAACGGCCTGAAGCCGAAGTACGAAGCGCATCACGACGTGCGCTACACCGCGAAAGCGGTGCGTGCGGCGGTGGAGCTGGCGGTGAAGTACATCAACGATCGCCACCTGCCGGATAAGGCGATTGACGTGATCGATGAGGCGGGCGCCCGCGCCCGTCTGATGCCGGTCAGCAAGCGTAAGAAGACGGTCAACGTGGCGGACATCGAGTCCGTGGTGGCCCGCATTGCGCGCATTCCTGAGAAAAGCGTTTCCAGGAGCGACCGCGATACGCTCAAGAGCCTCGGCGAGCGCCTGAAGATGCTGGTGTTTGGTCAGGACAAGGCTATCGAAGCCTTAACCGAAGCCATCAAGATGAGCCGCGCGGGCCTCGGCCAGGACCACAAGCCGGTCGGCTCCTTCCTGTTCGCCGGGCCAACCGGGGTCGGGAAAACCGAGGTCACCGTGCAGCTGTCGAAAGCGCTGGGCATCGAGCTGCTGCGCTTTGATATGTCCGAGTATATGGAGCGCCACACCGTCAGCCGGCTGATCGGCGCGCCTCCGGGCTACGTTGGCTTCGACCAGGGCGGCCTGCTTACCGATGCGGTGATTAAGCATCCGCACGCGGTGCTGCTGCTCGACGAAATCGAGAAGGCGCACCCGGACGTCTTTAACCTGCTGCTGCAGGTGATGGACAACGGTACGCTCACCGACAACAACGGCCGCAAGGCGGACTTCCGCAACGTGGTGCTGGTGATGACCACCAACGCCGGGGTGCGCGAGACCGAGCGTAAATCCATTGGCCTTATCCACCAGGACAACAGCACCGATGCGATGGAGGAGATCAAGAAGATCTTCACGCCGGAGTTCCGCAACCGCCTCGACAACATTATCTGGTTCGATCACCTCTCTACCGAGGTTATCCATCAGGTTGTCGACAAGTTCATCGTCGAACTGCAGGTCCAGCTGGACCAGAAGGGCGTCTCCCTGGAAGTCAGTCAGGAAGCGCGCGACTGGCTGGCGGAGAAGGGCTACGACCGTGCGATGGGCGCCCGTCCGATGGCCCGCGTTATTCAGGACAACCTGAAGAAGCCGCTGGCCAACGAGCTGCTGTTTGGCAAACTGGTGGACGGCGGCCAGGTGACGGTCGATCTCGATGCCAGCAGCAATACGCTGACCTACGACTTCCAGGCGGCGCAAAAGCGCAAGGCGGAAGCGGCGCACTGAGTGGCGGAAGCGTGACGACAAACCGGGCGAAAGCCCGGTTTTTTTATGTCTGTGGCCCGGCCCGGCGGTGAAAATGAATAGAAAGTCGGTATGCCGTTATCTGGTTTTATGAGCGAATGGCGCTGCCAGAATCTATTTTTTGTTTTATAACAGTGCGATAGGGTGTCTGGTGGTCAGTTCATTGCCGTACAGGAAGTTTAGAAAGCATACAGCGGCGTGCCGTCCGTGCAGCCCCAAACACCAGACATAAAAAAGCCGGGAATAAACCCGGCTTAGCTTTTCGACTACCCCACGGGCATCAAATCAATTAGCGACTACGGAAGACAATGCGGCCTTTGCTCAGGTCGTACGGGGTCAGCTCAACAGTCACTTTGTCGCCCGTCAGAATGCGGATATAGTTTTTACGCATTTTACCGGAGATATGCGCGGTAACTACGTGACCGTTTTCCAGCTCTACGCGGAACATCGTGTTAGGTAACGTTTCGAGAACGGTACCCTGCATTTCAATATTGTCTTCTTTGGCCATCTAGTCCTCGGGGGTATCACTACCATAGTTTTGAACCGGCAAGATAATGCCGAAATTCATCAATTAAGTAAAGATTTACCGGTCATCTTTCCGCATACGCGGCGACCGAAATCTTGAGATCGTTTTTGCGCATTGCCCGAACGTCGCACAGATACCGTGAGACGAGCGCAAACCAAAGGGGAGATTCCTGAAACGTCGGCAGGGCAACAGGCAGAAACGACTTGCGGGCGCGATTATATCACCCTGACAAAAAATGTGCCGAAAACATTTAGGCTGACGGCGAAAAGAGCACGCGGGGCACCCAGAAGCGCTCCGCAAGCGGCATGGCGCGCAGTTCGCTCAGGTGTTCCAGATAGGTTTTACGTGGAATCTCCACCGCGCCAAGCGAGGCGGTATGATTATTGAGCACCTGACAGTCGAGCAGCCTGCCGCCGCTGCCGATAAATGCCTGACAGAACACCATCAGCGCCGTTTTAGACGCATTCTCCGCCCGGCTGAACATCGACTCGCCGCAGAACAGCGCGCCCTGGGCAACGCCGTACATGCCGCCCACCAGCTCATCGCCGCGCCACACCTCGATCGAGTGGGCGTGGCCCAGCTCATGCAGCTGCTGATAGGCCAGAATAATGCTTTCGGTTATCCAGGTGCCCTCATCGCGCTCGTCGGCGCAGCTGCGGATCACCCGGTCGAAGGCGTGATTGAGCGTGATGCGATAGGGCGAGCTTTTGTGAAAGCGCTTCATGCTGCGGCTCAGGTGGAACTGCTCCGGCCACAGTACGGCGCGCGGGTCCGGGGACCACCACAGAATAGGATCGCCGGGCGAGAACCACGGGAATATGCCCTGCTGATAGGCCATCAGCAGCCGGGCAGGGCTCAGATCGCCGCCCAGGGCCAGCAGGCCGTTAGGCTCGCGCAGCGCGGCCTCCGGCGACGGAAAGGCGATAGAATGACGTGACAGCTGAACCAGACGCATGCTCTACAACTCCGGGCCTGATAATGAAAGAAAGCGTAGCCTAAACTCGCTGTCTGAACTGGTATTACGCCCGCGTCTGCTCAGCTATTTGGCGTGCTTACCATGCGAAAAATTTAGCGTGTTGTCTATCACAATTATGTGGCAACAGCGGCAGTTTTTTGCAGTGCGCGATTTCATCGCCCGGATGGAGGCGCCAGTGGCGGAATCATCTGCGTTTAGCGGGCACATGCAGGCAGGCGCCGGTCAGCCGGGAATTAAATTTGGCAGATTTTTTCTCAGGCGATGCGTTGAGCAGACCTTTTTTTTCCGCTGTTGCTAAGTTATTGATTTATTGATGCCTGATTTGTAACGATGAAAAAAGGTATTGGCGCAAAATTGAGGGTAATTCTTTTTTGAAACAGTGCGCTATAGCGATTACCCTCTAGTGCACTGCCGTACAGGCAGCTTAGAAAATTTTCCCCCTAATGGCTTAACTCCACTGAAACTATTGGGGATATGAGTGAGACGTAGCGATCACAGTGAGAGGCGTCAATTTTCAGACTCTAACCTGTAGAAGGATAGTCTGTTTCAGTGTAGTTTGAGTTTGAGGACGCTTATACAATGCATTTGTTAGCCACTGAGAAAATGAGATGACGCTTCATGATTACACCGTTAAGTCTTGCGATGCTATATACATAGAAGATATACCTTGTATCCTCCATCCCAACATCGCATATCGCTATCTGGAATACACCGGGATGCAAAACAGAATTATCCAGGAGTGGGATTTTCCTTCCGGTTATAAGGCGTATGCCGATCAGTATCGCCATTTTCATATAAACCATCCATTTATGGCATATCGCTCAGCTCTTAATGATATTAAATCGGGAAAGATTATACTGCTGAAAAGCCTTCATGGTGGTAAGGAAATATTTAGTGTTCAAACACGATCTGGTAATTTGTGTACAGATCTCCCATTAAATCTCGATTCTCGTCTACGTTACCTCATTGACAATAAAATTTCTAAACCAGTTTACGTAAGCTCAAGCAGGCAGCCAAAGCAGTATGCCCAGGCAGCTAAAACAATTAACAGCAAAGCCGCTGGGCGCTTGCTTGCAGCTGGTGGAATCTATAATGGAAACTTGGAAGGTTATAGCAGAACCGCTGAGCAGCTTGGCGGGGATGCTCCTGCTGGATTTCAGCAGGTTATGGATAATAAGGGGATCATTATAGCCGGTGCTTCGGTCGCATCCGGCCTGATGCTTGGCCGTTTGGGAAACCCAAGCGAGCTAGCTGAGTTATCTAAGTTTAGTAAGATACCGGACTTTAAACCCACAAAAATTTATGGATTTACCACGAAAGATGGCTTTTTGATCAATGCCGAACATGCCGTGATAGATCCAAAGAAGATGAATGCTTATGCTTTGAATGCAGAGCATCCGACAGGTGGACATAAGGCTATAAAAATGCAATCCGCACTCGGCTACAACCCAACAAACTCAGATATTTTGGCTTCAAAAGTACGTGAGGGGTTAAAATCCAGCAAAGCTCTTATACTAAATAGTGACGTTCACGGCCAACGTATGGCGGTAGAAATGCCTATTTTAGGTGTTAATGGAGACACAGCAATTGTTCGTACCGGGTGGGTGTATGAAACAGACGCTTCAATTCCACGTTTAACAACTATCTATGTGAAATAAAACCATATGACGATGAGAAATGAATTAGACCCTGTTACCCTCGCTATTGACCTACCCGAGGAAGGGTTAAAAAAGGGGATGGCCGGGGCAATTGTAATAGTATTTACCAATCCCTATCTGGCTTACATGGTTGAATTTTGTGACGATGAAGGAAGGACAATTGCAATGCCAACTTTGACACCGGATCAGGTGAGTGATTATCCCTAACCCGTTGATATCAAGCCGAATTTAGCATTATAACTTAGCCTTCCGTTGTGGCCACGCGTCTTATGGTGCTCCGCCGCAAGTCACATAATTATCCAGTCCCGCCGCCCGGAAAACTGACTTGCCCATATGCTCGGCAAGCTGGCCCACCAGCTCAAGTCACAGGCAATAATTACCGGTTCGCCTTCTGCGCCGTCAGGGAAAGATACATACATCAGCTTACCAAAACCCATTACGCGACGGGCAGTGCCGTAGATGGCGTGCATCATATTATGCGACTGGTGGCGATACCTACAAACTATGCACTGCCGTACAGGCAGCCTCGTGGCCTGCGCCGGATGCGGCTGCGCCTTATCCGTCCTACGTGAACCACATCACACAATACGGGCGTAATTGAATAAAGCGCTTATACGCGATAACCGCCTTTTAAAGTTGGCGGTGCAAAAGTAGGCCGGCGCAAGCGAAGCGCCGCCCGGCAGAGGCCGCGAAAACGGCCGGCCCGCGCCCTACGCCCGCAGCCTGAACCGGTAATACCGCCCGCGCTGCGCCAGCAGTTCATCGTGGCGCCCCTGCTCAACGATTTGTCCGCTATCCATCACCACAATCTGGTCGAAATTCTCCAGTCCGCGCAGGCGGTGGGTCACCATCAGCACGGTCTTATCCCGCATAGCGTCCTGCATCAGCGCGAGGATCTGGCTTTCCGTTTCTGCATCCAGCCCTTCAGTAGGCTCGTCGAGCAGCATCAGCGGCGCGTCGTGCAGCAGGGCGCGGGCGATGGCGAGGCGGCGCAGCTCGCCGCCGGAGAGCTGGCGTCCGCCTTCGCCCAGCCAGTCGTTGAGGCCGCCGTCGTCGAGCAGCTTTTCAAGGCCGACGCGCCGGAGCATGTCGCCGAGCGCCTCGTCGGAGGCGGTGGGGGAGGCGAGCAGCAGGTTGTCGCGCAGGGTGGCGCTGAAAAGGTGCACTCGCTGTGGCACGACGCTGACGGCGCGGCGCAGAGCGGACTCATCGAAATCGGCGATGGGGCGGTCGTTGAGCAACAGCGCGCCCTGCTGCGGGTCCCAGGCGCGGGTGAGCAGCTGCAGCAGAGTGGATTTGCCGCAGCCGGTGCGGCCAAGGATCGCCATGTGCTGGCCGGCCTCCACCCGCAGGCTAAGGTCGTTAAGCGCGGGCTGCGCCTGCTGCGGATAGCTGAAGCAGATGTTTTCCAGCGTTAAAGCCACGCGGGCGGGCGATTCGCCGGCCGCCGCCGGGAAGGTGACCTCCGGCCGCTGATCGATGATCTGCGTGATGCGCAGCGCCGAGGCCATGACCTGGCCCATATGCTGGAACGCGCCGGTGACCGGGGCCAGCGCCTCAAACGCGGCCAGGGCGCAGAAGACGAACAGGGCGATAAGCGCTCCGGGCTGGCTGTTGCCCCCGACGCCGCCGGAGGCCATCCACAGCATCGCCAGTACCGCCGCGCCGCCGATCAGCAGCATCGCCACCTGCGATAGCGCGGTCAGCCCGGCCTGGCGGCGCTGGGCATCGTGCCAGGCCTGTTCGGTGTCGGTCAGCGCGTCGCGGTAGCGTCCGCTGGCGCCAAATATGCTCAGCTCCGCCTGCCCCTGCAGCCAGTCGGTGAGCTGCTGGCGATACTGACCGCGAAGCCGGGTCAGGCTCTCGCCGACGGGCTTGCCGGCGCGATAGAACAGCGGCGGCAGCAGTAGCAATGTCAGCAGCATAATGCCGCCGAGGGTCAGCGCCAGGCCAGCGTCGAGAAAGCTGAGGCCGAAGGTGACCACGACGATCACCACCAGGGCGCCGACCAGCGGCGAGATCACCCGCAGATAGAGATGATCGAGAGTATCGACATCGGCCACTACCCGGTTGAGCAGATCGCCCTGGCGAAAGCGCGCCAGTCCGGCGGGGGAGAGCGGCAGCAGCCTGCTGAAGGTAAAGACCCGCAGGTGCTCCAGCACGCGGAAGGTGGCGTCGTGGCTCACCAGCCGCTCGAAGTAGCGCCCGGCGGTACGGATGATTGCTGCCCCGCGTACTCCGGCGGCAGGGAGCATATAGTTAAAGCTGTAAAGCCCGCTGGCGCCGACCACCGCCGATGCCGACAGGAACCAGCCGGAGAGGGTCAGCAGGCCGATGCTTGCCAGCAGGGTGATGATGGCCAGCACGATGCCGAGCAGCAGCAGCCACTTGTGCCGCTTGTAGAGTGCCAGATAGGGAGCCAGTATGCGCATTTAAATCTCCTCCTGACGGTGGGCGAGCAGGCCGGCGAAGCGGCCCCCTCCGGCAGCCAGCGCGGCGAAGGTGCCGCGTTCAACGATCTGCCCCTCATGCATAACCCACACGCTGTCCCAGTCGGCCAGGTTCTCCAGCTGATGGGTTACCATTAATGTGGTCTGGTGAGCGGCGGCCTCTGTCAGCGCCTGCATGACGCGCCGCTCGCTGTGGGCGTCGAGACTGGCCGCCGGTTCGTCCAGCAGCAGCAGCCGGCAGGGCGTGAGCAGGGCGCGGGCGACCGCCACGCGCTGGGCCTGGCCCACCGACAGCCCGGCGGCGCCGTCGCCGAGTTGGGTATCAATGCCGTCAGGTAACTGGGGAATAAACTCGCTCACCCACGCGCGGTCGAGCGCGCGCTGCAGCTGCGCTTCGCTTGCCTGCGGGTCCGACAGCAGCACGTTTTCGCGCAGGGTATCGGCGGGCAGCTGCGGATTCTGGCCGACCCAGCTCAGCAGTCGCCGCCAGGCAGCGCTGTCCAGGTCGCTCAGCTGCTGGCCGTTGACCCGCAGGCTGCCGTCATAGGGCAGAAAGCCGAGCAGGGCGTTAATCAGCGAGCTTTTGCCGGATCCGCTCTGGCCCACCAGCACCGCGCGCTCTCCGGCCGCGAGATCGAAGTCGAGCGGCCCGGCCAGCGCCTTGCCGTCCGGAGAGCGGATAATCAGCCCCCGGGCTTCAATGCTGACCAGCCGCGACTCGTCCGGGCGAAGCTCGCCCTGCTGCGGCTGCGCCAGCGGCGCTTCGAGAAAGGTTTTCAGGCTGTCGGCGGCGCCTACCGCCTGGGCCTTGGCGTGATAGAAGGTGCCGAGATCGCGCAGCGGCTGGAAAAATTCCGGGGCGAGGATCAGCGCCAGAAAGCCGGACATCAGGGTGACGCCGGTACCGTAGTGGCCGAAATTAAGTTCGCCGAGGTAGCTGAAGCCGAAGTAGACCGCCACCAGAGCGATGGAGAGCGAGGTAAAAAACTCCAGCACGCCGGAGGAGAGGAAGGCGAGGCGCAGCACTTCCATCGTGCGCTGGCGAAAGCTTTCTGACGCCTGGCGAATGTTTTCCGTTTCCGCCGCGCCGCGCCCGAACACTCGCAGGGTCTCCATGCCGCGCAGGCGGTCAAGAAAGTGGCCGCTCAGGCGCGCCAGCGCCTTGAAGTTGCGGCGATTGGCATCGGCGGCGCCCATGCCCACCAGCGCCATAAACAGCGGGATCAGCGGCGCGGTGCCGAGCAGGATCAGCGCCGCCGCCCAGTTAGAGGGAAAAATGGTCAGGACAATCAGCAGCGGCACGCAGGCCGCCAGCGCCATCTGCGGCAGATAGCGGGCGTAGTAGTCGTGCATATCGTCAATCTGCTCAAGGATAAGCGTCGCCCAGCTGCCCGCCGGCTTGCCCTGGATCCACGCCGGGCCCGCCTGCTGCAGCCGGTCCAGCACCACTTTGCGGATCTGCTGGCGGATATGCACCCCGGCCTGGAAGCCCACGCGCTCGCGCAGCCAGACCACCCAGGCGCGCAGAATAAAGACCAGCACCAGCATCACGAAGGGCAGCAGCAGCGCCTCGCGCGGAATGTTCTCCATGATCATGTGGTGCAGGATATAGGCCAGCAGCCACGCCTGGGCGACAATCAGCACGCCGCTGGCGGCGCCGAGAATGCGCGATAGCGTCAGCCAGCGGCGGGAGAGAACACTTTGTTGCTTTAACCAGCGGGTCAGCTCTTGTTGGCGGGTTTTATTCATTGCGTGCTTAGCAGGTGTCTGTGTGAGTTTAATTGGGCACGGCAATGTTACATCGTGGGAAAAAGAAAGGCGACTTATCGTCGCCTTTCTTTATCTTTGTTACTGACTTGTAAAGGCTATTTGCACGCCGCGGCTAATCCGTCGAGGTAGCGTTCGGCGTCCAGGGCCGCCATACAGCCGGTACCGGCCGAGGTGATCGCCTGGCGGTAGATGTGGTCCATTACGTCACCGGCGGCGAAAACGCCGGGCACGCTGGTCTGGGTCGCATTGCCGTGAATGCCGGACTGCACTTTGATATAGCCGTTTTCGAGTTCGAGCTGGCCCTCAAAAATGCCGGTATTCGGGCTGTGGCCGATGGCGACAAACAGGCCGGCCACCTCCAGCGACTCTTCGTTATCCGCATTCAGCGTATCGCGCAGGCGCAGGCCGGTAACGCCCATCTGATCGCCGGTTACCTCTTCCAGCGTGCGGTGGGTGTGCAGCACGATGTTACCGCTTTCAACTTTGTCCATCAGGCGGTCGATGAGGATTTTTTCCGCGCGGAAGGTATCCCGGCGGTGGATCAGGTGTACTTCCGAAGCGATATTCGCCAGGTAGAGCGCCTCTTCAACCGCTGTGTTGCCGCCGCCGATCACCGCCACCTTCTGGTTGCGGTAAAAGAAGCCGTCGCAGGTAGCGCAGGCGGAGACGCCGCGGCCTTTGAATGCCTCTTCTGACGGCAGGCCCAGATAGCGGGCCGACGCGCCGGTGGCGATAATCAGCGCATCGCAGGTGTACTCCCCGCTGTCGCCGGTCAGGCGGAACGGACGGTTCTGCAGGTCGACGCTGTGGATGTGATCGAAAATGATTTCGGTATTAAACCTGGCGGCATGCTCGTGCATGCGCTCCATCAGCAGGGGGCCGGTCAGATCGTTCGGGTCGCCCGGCCAGTTCTCTACTTCTGTCGTGGTGGTCAGCTGACCGCCTTTTTCCAGACCGGTGATCAGCACCGGCTGCAGGTTAGCGCGCGCAGCATAGACGGCAGCGGTGTAGCCGGCAGGCCCTGAACCAAGAATAAGCAGTTTACTGTGTTTGGCTGTGCCCATGAGATCCCCATAAATATTCGCAGACAGTGGCCTGGATTGTAGGGAATTTACGGAGGTAATTAAAGAGTGCAGAAATTTTGTTAACGATATGTGTAATAGAGTTTATCGATGAATTGGCGATTTAAACAGCGGTACGCATAACTCATTCTACTGTTATCGGTCCCATTATAAGGAGATAACATGATGAACCAGCCTCCGGCGTCAGGAATATTCGGCATCTTGTACTAAAAAACGATGTTTTGCTTTGACAATCCCCTGTGCTTTTGCGAAAACATTCCATGAGGATAAAGCAGTATTTAGCGTGTGGTGAATTAACAAGCATGCAAAGTTCTTGTGATACCGGGTCAGTGCGATCGCGCATGGCGTGGACAGACGCCATCCGAGATAGCGGTGACTGCCGTCAGGCAACGGCTCCTCAATACGTATCCCCGGTTTACGCATGTCAGCTTTCAGATTGACAGCGTGGGCCGTGGGCAAAGACTCTGAACAGTGACGTGCACAGGGTCCAGACGGGAGTAGGGAAGGAATACAGAGAGACAATAATAATGGTAGATAGTAAAAAGCGCCCAGGCAAAGATCTCGACCGCATCGATCGCAATATTTTGAACGAACTGCAAAAGGATGGGCGAATTTCCAACGTTGAGCTTTCTAAGCGGGTAGGACTTTCCCCGACGCCTTGCCTTGAGCGCGTGCGTCGTCTGGAAAGACAGGGGTTTATTCAGGGCTATACGGCGCTGCTGAACCCGCATTATCTGGATGCATCACTGCTGGTGTTCGTTGAGATTACTCTGAATCGCGGTGCGCCGGATGTGTTTGAACAGTTCAATTCTGCGGTTCAGAAGCTGGAAGAGATTCAGGAGTGCCATCTGGTGTCCGGTGATTTCGACTACCTGCTGAAGACCCGGGTGCCGGATATGTCCGCGTACCGCAAGCTGCTGGGCGAAACGCTGCTGCGCCTTCCGGGCGTAAATGACACCCGTACCTACGTGGTCATGGAAGAGGTCAAACAGAGTAATCGTCTGGTTATTAAGACCCGTTAAAACGGAACAGGTGCAAAATCGGCGCAAGTTGATTACACTCCTGTTAATCCATACAGCAACAGTGCCGGGGCGACCCGGCACTGTTGTCCGTTTTAGCATCAGGCAGGATCCCGCCTGGAACCTGGAGAGCCTTTCTTGAGCCAGGAATACACTGAAGACAAAGAAGTCACCGTAAAACCGATGGGCAGCGGCCGCCGCTTATTTGAAGCGCTGCTGATCCTCTGTTCCCTTTTTGCCGTCTGGCTGATGGCCGCGCTGCTCAGCTTTAATCCCTCTGACCCCAGCTGGTCGCAGACCGCGTGGCATGAGCCCATTCATAACCTTGGCGGCGTGCCCGGCGCGTGGCTTGCCGATACGCTGTTTTTCATCTTTGGCGTGATGGCCTACCCGCTGCCGGTGTTTATCATCGGCGGCTGCTGGTTTGCGTACCGCCACCGTGCCACGGAAGACTACGTCGACTATTTCGCGGTCTCCCTGCGCCTGATTGGCGTGCTGGCGCTGATCCTGACCTCCTGCGGGCTGGCGTCCATCAACGCCGATGATATCTGGTACTTCGCCTCCGGCGGCGTCATCGGCAGCCTGCTCAGCACCGCTCTGCAGCCGCTGCTGCACAGCAGCGGCGGTACGCTGGCGCTGCTCTGCGTCTGGGCGGCAGGCCTGACGCTGTTCACCGGCTGGTCGTGGGTCAGCATTGCCGAAAAGCTCGGCCACTGGATCCTTAATATCCTCACTTTCGCCAGCAACCGCACCCGCCGCGACGATACCTGGGTTGACGATGAAGAGTACGAGGATGACGAATACGAATACGAAGATGAAGAGGACGAACGCGCAGAGGTGAAAGAGGGGCGTCGCGCCCGCATTCTGCGCGGGGCGCTGGCCCGCCGCAAGCGTATTGCCGATAAGTTCAGCAATCCGATGGGCCGCAAAACCGACGCCGCGCTCTTCTCCGGCCGGCGAATGGACGATGATGAAGAGCCCGTCCAGTACAGCGCCCGCGGCCAGGCCGCCGATCCGGATGATGTGCTTTTTTCAGGCAACAGCGCCGCCCGCCAGGCGGACGCCGATGACGTCCTGTTTTCCGGCAATAGCGCTGCCCGCGCCGATTGGGACGAGCAGGATCCGCTGCTGAGCGGCCAGTCTGCCGCTGCGCCGATTGCCGCCGCTGCGGCCGCCACGACGGCGACCCAGAGCTGGGCGGCTCCGGCCGGCCCCGCCACCCAGACGCCGCCGCTGCCGGGCGCCGAAGCGACGCTGGCGCATAACGGCGTTGAGTGGCAGCCTGCGCCGACGCCGCACGCTGAAGAGCCTGCCGTTGCGCCGTCTCCGGACGGCTGGCCGCCGCAGGCGCCTGTGGCGAAGCCGGAATATATTGAGCCGGAAGCCTTCCGTCAGCAGCCTTCCATTGAAGCCATGTGGCAGGAGCCTGTTCAGGCCGTCCCGCCGCAGCCGCACTATGTGCCGCAGCCTGAACCTGCCCCACAACCTGCCGCCGCGCCGTACGATGCCCCCGCGGCGCAGGAAGAGGTTAAACAGCAGCGTCCGCCGCTCTACTACTTTGAGGAAGTGGAAGAGAAGCGCGCCCGCGAGCGCGAGCAGCTGGCGGCCTGGTATCAGCCGGTGCCGGAACCCGCGGCCCCGGTGACCTCTTCTGCGCCGGTTGCCGAGCCGCCGCCGCAGGTCGCGCCGGCGGCAGCGGCCGTTCATCAGGCAACATCAGCAGCACCCGCCGTCGCCGCTGCGGCAGCGTCCGCGCCGCTGTTTAGCCCGGCAGAGGGGCCGCGCCCGCAGGTGAAAGAGGGCATCGGCCCGCAGCTGCCGCGGCCGAACCGCGTTCGCGTACCGACGCGCCGCGAGCTGGCCTCCGCCTCCTTCGGGATCAAAATTCCGTCCCACCGCGCGCCGGAGGATGACGCGCGCGAGCCGTATGCCGACGATGACGACGACGCCCAGCATCAGAACGAGCTGGCCCGCCAGTTCGCCGCCCAGCAGGAGCAGCGCTACAGTGAGCCGATGGACAGCGATGCGGACGACGACGATGCCGCCGCAGAAGCCGAGCTGGCCCGTCAGTTCGCCGCTCAGCAGCATCAGCGCTACGCCGGTGCGCAGCCGGCAGCGTCCAGCCCCTTCTCGCTGGCCGATTTTGACGTTTCGCCGATGAAGGCGCTGGTCGACGACGCGCCGCGTGAACCGCTGTTTATGCCTGAAGCCGCGCCTGAGCAGTCTGCCGTACAGCCGCAGACGCACTCTCAGGCGCCGCAGTCGCCGCAATATCAACCGCAGCAGCCCCACTATCAGCAGCCGCCGCAGGTGCCGCCTTCGCAGCAGCATCAGCAGGTGCCGCCCGCCCAGCCGCAGGCATACCAGCAGCCGCAGCAGCCCGCGCCGCAGCCTCAGGAGAGCCTGATCCATCCGCTGCTGATGCGCAACGGCGATTCTCGCCCGCTGCAGAAGCCGACCACGCCGCTGCCGTCTCTGGATCTGCTGACCCAGCCGCCGACGGAAGTAGAGCCGATAGACACCTTCGCCCTTGAGCAGATGGCGCGCCTGGTGGAGGCCCGCCTGGCGGACTTCCGCATCAAGGCGGACGTAGTCAATTACTCGCCGGGCCCGGTGATCACCCGCTTTGAGCTGAACCTCGCCCCGGGCGTCAAGGCCGCGCGTATCTCGAACCTCTCCCGCGACTTGGCGCGCTCGCTCTCTACAGTCGCCGTGCGCGTGGTGGAGGTCATTCCGGGCAAACCTTACGTAGGCCTGGAGCTGCCGAACAAGAAGCGCCAGACCGTCTACCTGCGCGAAGTGCTGGACTGCGCCAAGTTTCGCGAAAGCCCGTCGCCGCTCACCGTGGTGCTGGGTAAAGATATTGCCGGCGATCCGGTGATCGCCGACCTGGCGAAGATGCCGCACCTGCTGGTGGCCGGTACGACCGGCTCCGGTAAGTCCGTCGGCGTTAACGCCATGATCCTCAGCATGCTCTATAAGGCGACGCCGGAAGAGGTGCGCTTCATTATGATCGACCCGAAAATGCTCGAGCTGTCGGTTTATGAAGGCATTCCGCATCTGCTGACCGAAGTCGTTACCGACATGAAGGACGCCGCCAACGCCCTGCGCTGGAGCGTCAACGAGATGGAGCGGCGCTACAAGCTGATGTCGGCTCTCGGGGTGCGCAACCTGGCGGGCTACAACGAGAAAATCGCCCAGGCCGATCAGATGGGCCGTCCAATTCCCGATCCGTACTGGAAGCCGGGCGACAGCATGGATGCCGAGCATCCGACGCTGGAAAAACTGCCGTATATCGTGGTGATGGTGGACGAATTCGCCGACCTGATGATGACCGTCGGCAAGAAGGTGGAAGAGCTGATCGCCCGCCTGGCGCAGAAGGCGCGCGCCGCCGGTATTCACCTGGTGCTGGCGACCCAGCGTCCGTCGGTTGACGTGATAACCGGCCTGATTAAGGCCAACATCCCGACCCGTATCGCCTTTACCGTGTCGAGCAAAATTGACTCCCGTACCATCCTCGATCAGGGCGGGGCCGAGTCGCTGCTCGGCATGGGCGATATGCTCTACGCCGGGCCGAACTCCAGCGCCGCGCCAACCCGCGTCCACGGCGCCTTCGTGCGCGATCAGGAAGTTCACGCCGTAGTGCAGGACTGGAAGGCGCGCGGTCGGCCGCAGTACATTGAGGGCATCACCTCCGACAGCCAGGCCGAAGGCGGCGGCGGCGGTGCCGACGGCGGCGGCGAAGAGCTGGATCCGCTGTTCGATCAGGCGGTCAGCTTCGTTATCGACAAGCGCAAAGCCTCCATTTCCGGCGTGCAGCGCCAGTTCCGCATCGGCTACAACCGCGCGGCGCGCATTATCGAGCAGATGGAAGCCCAGGGCATCGTCAGCGAAGCGGGGCACAACGGCAACCGCGAGGTGCTGGCGCCGCCGCCGTTTGAGTAAGGCGCCTTTGCAAAGTTGGGTAAATAGCCAATAATTAAGCTTTTTCTCCTGTTCCCCGCGTAGCGCTCAGGCCTACAGTGGGGACATGAGGCTCCCGCGTCGGGAGTGACGCACTTAAGGATTAAGGAATTACGATGAAAAAATTTGCCATCACCTGCGCCTTACTGACCAGCGTTGCCGCCAGCTCAGTCTGGGCGGACGCCGCGGGCGATTTGAAAAGCCGCCTCGATAAAGTCAGCAGCTTCCACGCCAGCTTTACCCAAAAAGTGACCGACGGCAGCGGCAACGACGTGCAGGACGGGCAGGGCGACCTGTGGGTTAAGCGCCCGAACCTGTTCAACTGGCACATGACCCAGCCGGATGAAAGCGTGCTGGTCTCCGACGGTAAAACCCTGTGGTTCTACAATCCGTTTGTTGAGCAGGCGACCGCCACCTGGCTTAAGGATGCCACCAGCAATACGCCGTTTATGCTGATTGCCCGCAACCAGGCGAGCGACTGGCAGCAGTACAACATCAAGCAGAGCGGCGATGACTTTCAGCTGACGCCGAAGGGCAGCAACGGCAACCTGAAGCAGTTCACCATTAACGTCGGCCGCGACGGCACCATCCACCAGTTCAGCGCCATTGAGCAGGACGATCAGCGCAGCAGCTACCAGCTGAAGTCCCAGCAGAACGGCGCTGTCGACGCGTCTAAGTTTACCTTTACGCCGCCGAAGGGCGTGACGGTGGACGACCAGCGCAAGTAAGAGGCTACAGTGAGCAACCTGTCGCTCGATTTTTCCGACAACGCGTTTCAACCGCTGGCCGCCCGCATGCGGCCAGAAAACCTCACCCAGTACATCGGCCAGCAGCACCTGCTGGCCCCGGGCAAACCGCTGCCGCGGGCGATTGAGGCCGGGCATCTGCACTCGATGATCCTCTGGGGCCCGCCGGGCACCGGTAAAACCACCCTCGCCGAAGTGATCGCCCGCTACGCCGACGCCGACGTCGAGCGCATCTCCGCCGTCACCTCCGGCGTGAAGGAGATCCGCGAGGCCATCGAGCGCGCGCGCCAGAGCCGCAACGCCGGGCGGCGCACCATTCTGTTCGTCGATGAGGTCCACCGCTTCAATAAGAGTCAGCAGGACGCCTTTCTGCCGCACATCGAAGACGGCACCATTACCTTTATCGGCGCCACCACCGAAAATCCGTCCTTTGAGCTTAACTCGGCGCTGCTCTCCCGCGCCCGCGTCTATCTCCTGAAATCGCTGACCACCGAAGATATTGAGCAGGTGCTGAATCAGGCGATGACCGATAGCGCGCGCGGCTACGGCGGGCAAAACATTATCCTGCCGGACGACACCCGGCTGGCCATCGCCCAGCTGGTAAACGGCGACGCGCGCCGGGCGCTCAACACGCTGGAAATGATGGCCGATATGGCCGAAGTGGACGATGCCGGGCAGCGGGTGCTTAAACCCGAGCTGCTGACGGAAATCGCCGGCGAGCGCAGCGCGCGCTTTGATAATAAAGGCGACCGCTTCTACGACCTGATCTCCGCCTTCCACAAGTCGGTGCGCGGCAGCGCCCCGGATGCCGCGCTCTACTGGTACGCGCGCATCATTACCGCCGGGGGCGACCCGCTGTACGTCGCCCGCCGCTGCCTGGCCATCGCCTCGGAAGATGTCGGTAACGCCGATCCGCGCGCCATGCAGGTGGCGATTTCCGCCTGGGACTGCTTTACCCGCGTTGGCCCGGCGGAGGGTGAAAGGGCCATCGCCCAGGCGATCGTCTACCTCGCCTGCGCGCCGAAAAGCAACGCCGTCTACACCGCCTTTAAGGCCGCGATGAGGGATGCCCGTGAGAATCCGGACTACGACGTGCCGGTCCACCTGCGCAACGCGCCGACCAAACTGATGAAGGAGATGGGCTACGGCCAGCAGTACCGCTACGCCCACGATGAGCCCAACGCCTACGCCGCCGGCGAGGAGTATTTCCCGCAGGAAATGGCGCAAACCCGCTATTATCAGCCCACTTCGCGCGGTCTTGAAGGCAAAATTGGCGAAAAGCTCGCCTGGCTTGCTGAGCAGGATCAGAAAAGCCCCACAAAACGCTACCGCTAAAGCAGGCGTTGCGGTAAGGTTAGCAAGACTTTCAACGCGGCCGCAGCCTGCGGCCGCGCTTCCTTTTTAATTCAATTCGATAAGCACAGGATAAGCATGCTCGATCCCAATCTGCTGCGTACCGAGCCAGACGCAGTCGCAGAAAAACTGGCACGCCGGGGCTTTAAGCTGGATGTAGAAACGCTGGTCGCTCTTGAAGAGCGTCGTAAAGTTCTGCAGGTTCAAACGGAAAATCTGCAGGCTGAACGTAACTCGCGATCGAAATCCATCGGCCAGGCGAAAGCGCGCGGGGAAGATATCGAGCCACTGCGTCTGCAGGTGAACCAGCTGGGCGAAGAGCTGGACGCGGCGAAAAGCGAGCTGGATGCGCTGCTGGCGCAGATCCGCGATATTGCCCTGACCCTGCCGAACATCCCCGACGACTGCGTGCCACCGGGTAAAGACGACAGCGATAACGTCGAAGTGAGCCGCTGGGGCACCCCGCGCGAGTTCGACTTCGAGGTGCGCGACCACGTGACGCTGGGCGAAATGGCCAAAGGTCTGGATTTTGCCGCCGCCGTTAAGCTGACCGGCTCCCGCTTCGTGGTGATGCAGGGGCAAATCGCCCGCATGCACCGCGCCCTCAGCCAGTTCATGCTCGACCTGCACACCGAGCAGCACGGCTACAGCGAAAACTACGTCCCGTACCTGGTCAACCAGGATACGCTGTACGGCACCGGCCAGCTGCCGAAGTTCGGCGAAGACCTGTTCCACACCCGTCCGCTGGAAGAAGAGGCCGATACCAGCAGCTACTCGCTGATCCCGACCGCCGAAGTACCGCTGACCAACCTGGTGCGCGATGAGATCATCGACGAAGAGTGCCTGCCGATCAAAATGACCGCCCACACGCCGTGCTTCCGCTCAGAAGCGGGATCCTACGGCCGCGATACCCGCGGGCTGATCCGCATGCACCAGTTCGACAAAGTGGAGCTGGTGCAGATCGTCCGTCCGGAGGACTCCATGGACGCGCTGGAAGAGCTGACCGGCCACGCCGAGAAAGTGCTGCAGCTGCTGAACCTGCCGTACCGCAAGGTGCTGCTGTGCAGCGGCGATATTGGCTTCGGCGCGCGCAAAACCTACGACCTGGAAGTGTGGCTGCCGGCGCAGAACACCTACCGTGAAATCTCCTCCTGCTCTAACTGCTGGGACTTCCAGGCACGCCGCATGCAGGCCCGCTGCCGCAGCAAGTCTGACAAGAAGACCCGCCTGGTGCACACCCTTAACGGCTCCGGCCTGGCGGTTGGCCGCACTCTGGTGGCGGTACTGGAAAACTACCAGCAGGCGGACGGCCGCATCGAAGTGCCGGAAGTGCTGCGCCCGTACATGAACGGTCTGGAATATATCGGCTAAGGCAGGCTATATTCATTCCGCCAAAAAAGCGCCCTCGGGCGCTTTTTTCGTTACTGGCCCGATTTCAGCATTGCCGCCACGGCCCTCAGCGCCAGAGAGTAGCCCTCCGCGCCGCAGCCGGCAATCACGCCCCTTGCCACCGTGGAGGTCATGGAGTGCCGGTGGTACTCATCCCGGGCGTGAATATTAGAGAGGTGGACCTCCACCAGCGGCCGGGTAATGAGCTTCAGGGCATCGAGCAGCGGCACCGAGTGAAAGGAGAGGCCGGCCGGATTGACGATCACGGCGGCCTCGCTTTCAAAGGCCTCCTGCACCCAGTCCACCATCACGCCTTCGTGGTTGGTCTGGCGAAAGTCGCACGCCAGCCCCAGCTCATCCGCCAGCTTTTCGCTCTGCAGGCGGATGCTGGCAAGGGTCGTGGTGCCGTAAATCTCCGGTTCGCGGCGCCCCAGCATGTTGAGGTTGGGACCGTTGAGCATAAATACGCGGGTATTCATCTTCACTCCTTGATTATCGGGAAGCGTGGTGGGCAGACGCCGGCAGCGGTCCGGCACTCTCCGCCCGGTGGTTGAGATCGACGCCGCGGGTTTCCGGGCCAATCAGGATCATTGCCAGCGAGATCAGGTTTATCGCCGCGCAGATGGTGACCAGCAGCCACGGCGAATTGCCGCTCTGGCTCATCAGCCAGACCGCCAGCACGGGCATCGGCCCGCCGATCAGCAGGTTTGCGCCGGTGTAGGCGAGGGAGGAGCCGCTGTAGCGCACCTCGGTCGGAAAGGCTTCCGCAAAGGCCACCGGCTGAATGCCGCTCTGAAACTGGGTAAAGCCGAGAAACAGGCCCATCGCGGCCATGATGAGCGCCGGCTCCCGGGTATTAAGCATCGGGAAATAGATAAGCAGGATGCCGAGCGTCATGCACGAGCCGAGGATCAGCGCCTTCTTACGCCCCCAGCGGTCGCTCAGATAGCCTCCGGCGAGCGCCCCGGCAATGGCGCAGATATTGGCAACCATCAGCGACATAAAGCCCATCGAAGCGGGCATCTCCAGCTGCTTGACCAGATAGCTCAGCGTGAAGATAACGATCAGATAGAACAGCGCCGCCGGCGAGCAGAAAAAGAGCATCAGGCGCACAATGGTCGCCGAGTGCTCCCGCAGCACTTCCCTGAGCGGGCTGGCCTTCGCGGGCTGCTCGCGCTTTTTCAGGGCGAGGAACGCCGGCGTTTCCGTTACCCGCAGGCGAATAAATATGGCCACCGCCACCAGGGCCAGGCTCATCAGAAACGGTATTCGCCAGCCCCAGGAGAGAAACTGTGCTTCGGTGAGGAAGCCGGCCAGGGCCAGCAGCACGCCGTTGGCGATAATCTGGCTCAGGGGCGAGCATATGCCCAGCAGGCCGGAGTAGCGGCCCCGGCGGTCGGGCAGCGCGTGCTCGAGCGCCATCAGCTGCGCGCCGGTGGATTCTCCGCCGAGGGCGAAGCCCTGAATAATGCGCAGGATCACCAGCATGATCGGCGCGAGGATGCCGACCTGCGCGTAGGTCGGCAGCAGGCCCATCAGCACCGACGCTACGCCCATCAGCGTGACGGTGGCGAGCATCAGATTGCGGCGCCCGAGCTTATCGCCGAGATAGCCGCAGGTGATGGCCCCGACCGGGCGGGCCGCAAGGCCGACGCCGAAGGTGGCCAGGGAGGCCAGCAGCCCGGAGGTGGGTTCCATCGCCGGGAAGAACAGTTTCGGCAGCACCGTCGCGGAAACGGCGCCGTAGAGGGTAAAGTCAAACCACTCCAGGGCCGTGCCCAGGGTGGCGGCCGTCACGGCTTTGCGCGACATGCGGCTTGCGGGTACTGAAGCATCTGTTGTTTTCATGATTGTCTCAGTTTTATTGTTGTAGGCAGAGGGTGACGGCGCACGCAGGTAAGCGCCGTACACCATGACTTTAGAAGCAAAACCCGGCAAAATAATTATCAATATCCGCTTATTTTAATAAGCCTGCCTTATAACAGGACCGCCTATGGAATTACGTCATCTGCGCGCGTTTATCGCTGCGGCCAGGCTGGAGCACTTCAGTAAAGCGGCGGAGGCGCTTGAGATAGCCCAGCCGGCGCTGAGCCAGCTGATGAAAACCCTGGAGGCGGAGTTGGGCGTGGCGCTGTTCAGACGCAAGAATCGCGGCGTGCAGCTGACGCCTGCCGGAGAGGCATTTCTTCCTCACGCGGAGGATGCGGTCCGCGCCAGCGGGCTGGCGGCGGATGCCGCGCGCCGGGCGCGGCGGGGGGAGGTTGGCGCCATCAATATCGGCTACCACTCGGCGCTGTTCGAGCACCATCTGCCGCAACTGATACGCCACTACTTCACCACCTGGCCGGACGTCAGCGTCAGCCTGATGGACGTCCGCATTCAGGCCCAGTTTGCGTGGCTGCTGGAGGGGAAGATTGATATTGGCTTTGCCAGGGTGTCGAATCACCATCTGCCGGAAGGCCTGCGCACCCGCTGCTTCAGCCTTTCCCGGCTGGTACTGCTGATGCCGGATAACCATCCTCTGGCCGCGGAGTTTAGCGGCGATCTCAGCGCCCTGCGCCAGGAGACATTTATCTTTCTTGAGGATCCGCTCGGCGTTGGCCTGACGTCGCACACCCTGCAGCTGTGCCGCCGCTACCATCTTCATCCCACGACCATCATGCCGGTGCCTTCTTTGATGAGTATTCCGGGCCTGATTGCGGCGGGTATCGGCATCAGCATCCTACCGGAGGCGCTAGTACAGCTCAGCATGCCGGGGCTTAAAACTCACGCCCTCAGCCAGCCCGACATGGTGAGCGAACTGTCGCTGATTACCCGCGAGAACGAGCGCTCGCGGGCGGTGATGCATTTTGTCGACGAAGCGGTGAAGTGGTCGCAGTAAGCGGCGGCCAGCGTGCGGCTTCACAAAATGGTGCCCGTCACGCCTTTTCCCCGCCGGGATTGATACCGAACAATAACCCTTCAGATGAAACCATAGATACTCCTTTCGAATTAAAGCCAGCATAAAACACGATAAATGGCTTATTTCGCTATATTAAATTCTATATAGCGCTTTGTAATTTCTGAGCAATGAGCGAGTATCTATGAAAATCAAAGCCCCCGACGCGCTGCTGAACGCTGAGGTGAGCCGCCGCGGCCTGGTGAAAACCACGGCCATTGGCGGACTGGCGGCAGCCAGCAGCGCTTTCACGCTGCCCTTTAGCCGCATTGCCGCCGCTGCAGAGAACGCTGCGCCCCCCGCCGCGGAAAAAGTGGTCTGGAGCGCCTGTACCGTGAACTGCGGCAGCCGCTGCCCGCTGCGGATGCACGTTGCCGACGGCGAAATAAAATACGTTGAAACCGACAATACCGGCGATGACGACTACGAAGGGCTGCACCAGGTGCGCGCCTGCCTGCGCGGGCGTTCCATGCGCCGCCGGGTCTATAATCCGGACCGCCTGAAATATCCGATGAAGCGCGTCGGCAAGCGCGGCGAAGGCAAATTCGAGCGTATCAGCTGGGAAGAAGCCTACGACACCATCGCCGATAACATGAAGCGGCTGATTAAAGACTACGGCAACGAGTCCATCTACCTGAACTACGGTACCGGCACGCTGGGCGGTACCATGACCCGCTCCTGGCCGCCGGGCAATACGCTGATCGCCCGCCTGATGAACTGCTGCGGCGGCTACCTTAACCACTACGGCGACTACTCTACGGCACAGATCGCCATGGGGCTCAACTACACCTACGGCGGCTGGGCCGACGGCAACAGCCCGTCGGACATCGAAAACAGCGAGCTGGTGGTGCTGTTCGGCAACAATCCCGGCGAGACCCGGATGAGCGGCGGCGGCGTCACCTACTACGTCGAGCAGGCGCGGCAGAAATCTAACGCCCGGATGATCATTATCGATCCGCGCTATACCGATACCGGCGCCGGACGCGAGGACGAGTGGATCCCGATCCGCCCCGGCACCGATGCGGCGCTGGTCTCCGCGCTGGCGTGGGTGATGATCGATGAGAACCTGGTTGACCAGCCATTCCTCGATAAATACTGCGTCGGTTACGATGAGAAAACCCTGCCGGAGGGCGCGCCCGCCAACGGCCACTATAAGGCCTATATCCTCGGCCAGGGCAGCGACGGCGTGGCCAAAACGCCCGCGTGGGCCTCGGCCATTACCGGCATTCCGGCCCCGCGTATCGTCCAGCTGGCCCGCGAAATCGCCGGCGCCAAACCGGCCTTTATCAGCCAGGGCTGGGGGCCGCAGCGCCACGCCAACGGCGAGCTGGTCTCGCGGGCGATTGCCATGCTGGCGATCCTTACCGGCAACGTCGGCGTCAGCGGCGGCAACACCGGTGCCCGGGAGGGATCTTACGATCTGCCTTTTGTGCGGATGCCGACGCTGGAAAATCCCGTAAAAACCAGCATCTCGATGTTTATGTGGACCGACGCTATCGAGCGCGGCCCGCAGATGACCGCCCTGCGCGACGGCGTGCAGGGAAAAGAGAAGCTGGACGTGCCGATCAAGATGATCTGGAACTACGCCGGCAACTGCCTGATCAACCAGCACTCGCAGATCAACCGCACCCACGAAATTCTGCAGGACGATAAGAAGTGCGAGCTTATCGTGGTGGTGGACTGCCACATGACCTCGTCGGCGAAATATGCCGATATTCTGCTGCCGGACTGTACCGCCTCCGAGCAGATGGACTTCGCCCTCGATGCCTCCTGCGGCAACATGTCCTACGTGATCTTTGCCGACCAGGCCATTAAGCCGCGCTTTGAGTGTAAAACCATCTATGAGATGACCACCGCACTGGCGAAGCGCATGGGCGTCGAGCAGGCGTTCACCGAAGGGCGCAGCCAGGAAGGGTGGCTGCGCCATCTCTACGCCCAGTCGCAGGACGCTATTCCGGCGCTGCCGTCGTTCGAGGCGTTTCGCGAACAGGGCATGTTCAAACAGCGCGATCCCGAAGGGCACCACGTGGCCTATAAGGCATTCCGCGACGATCCGGCGGCCAATCCGCTCGCCACGCCGTCGGGCAAAATCGAAATCTACTCCGCCGCGCTGGCGAAGATCGCCGCCACCTGGGAGCTGGAGCAGGGGGACGTTATCGATCCGCTGCCCATCTACGATCCCGGCTTTGAGGGCGTAAACGATCCGCTGACTAAAAACTATCCGCTGCAGCTGACGGGCTTTCATTACAAGGCCCGGGCCCACTCCACCTACGGCAACGTTGATGTGCTGAAGGCCGCCTGTCGCCAGGAGATGTGGATCAACCCGCTGGACGCACGTTCGCGCGGGATTAGCAACGGCGACCGGGTAAAGGTCTTTAACGGCCGCGGCGAGCTGCATATTGAAGCGAAGGTCACGCCGCGCATGATGCCGGGCGTCGTTGCCCTTGGCGAAGGCGCCTGGTATGCGCCGGACGCGAACGGCATTGATCAGGCCGGCTGTATCAACGTGCTGACCACCCAGCGGCCGTCGCCGCTGGCCAAAGGCAATCCGTCACATACCAATCTCGTCCAGGTCGAAAAAGCGTAAGGAGTAACCGATGACCACTCAATATGGATTTTTTATTGACTCCAGTCGCTGCACCGGGTGCAAGACCTGCGAACTGGCCTGTAAGGACTATAAAGACCTGACGCCCGACGTCAGCTTTCGCCGCATTTACGAATACGCCGGCGGCGACTGGCAGGAGGATAACGGCAGCTGGCACCAGAACGTGTTTGCCTACTATCTCTCGATTGCCTGCAACCACTGCGAAGATCCGGCCTGCACCAAGGTCTGCCCGAGCGGGGCAATGCACAAGCGCGACGACGGCTTTGTGGTGGTTAACGAAGACGTCTGCATCGGCTGCCGCTACTGCCACATGGCGTGCCCGTACGGCGCGCCGCAGTACAACGCGGCGAAAGGCCACATGACCAAGTGCGACGGCTGCCATTCGCGCGTCGCCGACGGTAAAAAGCCGATCTGCGTGGAGTCCTGTCCGCTGCTGGCGCTTGACTTTGGTCCCATTGAGGAGCTTCGCAAGACGCACGGCAAGCTGGCCGCCGTAGCGCCTCTGCCGTCGGCGCACTTCACCAAACCGAGCATTGTTATCAAACCTAACGCCAACAGCCGCCCGACGGGAGATACCACCGGCTACCTGGCAAACCCGGAGGAGGTTTAAGATGGGAAATGGATGGCACGAATGGCCGCTGATGATCTTCACGGTTTTTGGCCAGTGCGTGGCGGGCGGCTTCATCGTCCTGGCGCTGGCGCTGCTCAGGGGCAGGCTCTCCCGCGAGCAGGAGAAGCGCGTGGTGCTGAGCATGTTCGGCCTGTGGGCGCTGATGGGCATTGCTTTTATTGCTTCAACGCTGCACCTGGGCTCACCGCTGCGGGCGTTTAATTCGCTCAACCGCGTCGGGGCCTCTTCGCTGAGCAACGAAATTGCCAGCGGCGCCATTTTCTTTGCCGTCGGCGGGATCGGCTGGCTGCTGGCGGTGTTCAATAAGCTGCCCGCAGCGCTGCGCGGCCTCTGGCTGGTGCTGACCGCCGTACTGGGCGTGGTCTTCGTATGGATGATGGTGCGGGTGTATAACACCATCGACACCGTTCCGACCTGGCACAGCGTCTGGACGCCGCTGAGCTTCTTCCTGACGATGCTTATCGGCGGCCCGCTGCTGGGCTATCTGCTGCTGCGCGCGGCGGGCGTTGCCGGATGCGGCATGCGTCTGCTGCCGGTGGTGTCCCTGCTGGCGCTGCTGGCAATCGCGGTGGTTGCGGTGATGCAGGGCAGCGAGCTGGCGACGATCCACAGCGCCGTGCAGCAGGCATCGGCCCTGGTGCCCGACTACGGCTCGCTGATGGCCTGGCGCCTGGCGGCGCTTGCCCTCGCGCTGGCGTGCTGGGTGGTTCCGATGCTGACAGGAAAACAGCCTGCGGTATCCCTGCTGGGCCTGGCATTTGTGCTGGTCATCGCCGGGGAGCTGATTGGCCGCGGCGTGTTCTACGGCCTGCACATGACCGTCGGGATGGCGGTCGCCGGCTAAACGCAGATCGTGCCGGATGGTCCGCCTCCGGCACGATAAAAAAGTGCGGCCGATCCATGAAATTTTTCAACTGAATTATCCCGCCGCTTAATTACCTTCCTTAATAAAAACAACGGCATAATTTTTCTGCGTATTTTATTCCCGCTTCGCTGGATTAAAAACGTCGATGGATGCTCTGAAAAGCCCGTCAGCCGGGGGCTGAGGCCGATTGACTTTGCCAGCGGTAGTGGCATGATGCGCGCGAAATCTGAACTTCCTCACGGTTTTTAATCCATGTCCACCTATACCCGCCCGGTGCTGTTTCTGCTCTGTGGCCTTTTGCTGTTGACGCTGGCGATCGCGGTGCTGAACACCCTCGTCCCGCTGTGGCTCGCCCATGATAATCTGCCGACCTGGCAGGTCGGGATGGTGGGCTCATCCTATTTTACCGGCAACCTGGTCGGTACGCTGCTGGCGGGACGCACCATTAAGCGTCTCGGCTTTAACCGCAGCTACTATCTGGCGTCGGTTATCTTCGCCGCGGCCTGCATCGGGCTCGGCGTGACGCTGGGCTTCTGGAGCTGGCTCGGCTGGCGCTTCATCGCCGGTATCGGCTGCGCCATGATCTGGGTGGTGGTTGAAAGCGCCCTGATGTGCAGCGGCACCGCGCGCAACCGCGGCCGTCTGCTGGCGGCTTATATGATGGTTTACTATGTCGGTACGGTGCTGGGCCAGCTGATGGTCAGCAAGCTGTCGACCGAGCTGATGAGCGTGCTGCCGTGGGTGACAGGCCTGACGCTGGCCGCGATCCTGCCGCTGCTGTTTACCCGCATCGTTAACCAGCACAGCGAAAGCCAGGAGCCTACCCAGATCTGGCCGATGCTGCGTCTGCGTCAGGCGCGGCTGGGCGTCCACGGCGTGATTATCTCCGGGATCGTACTCGGTTCGCTGTACGGCCTGATGCCGCTGTGGCTCAACCACCAGGGCGTCAGCGACGCCGGGATCGGCTTCTGGATGGCGGTGATGGTCAGCGCCGGCATCGTCGGCCAGTGGCCGATTGGCCGGCTGGCGGATAAATTTGGCCGCCTGCTGGTGCTGCGGGTGCAGGTCTTCGTGGTGATTATGGGCAGCCTGGCGATGCTCAGCCATGCGGCGATGGCGCCGACGCTGTTTATCCTCGGCGCGGCGGGCTTCACCCTCTATCCGGTAGCGATGGCCTGGGCCTGTGAAAAAGTGGCCCACCACCAGCTGGTGGCGATGAACCAGGCGCTGCTCCTGAGCTACACCGTCGGCAGCCTGATTGGCCCCACCTTCACCTCTATGCTGATGCAGAGCTATTCCGACAACCTGCTGTTTATCATGATAGCCAGCGTATCGTTTATCTATCTGCTGATGCTGCTGCGCAAGGCGGGCCATCACCCGACGCCGGTGGCGCACGCCTGATTGCTCAGGCCCGTCCTCCGCGACGGGCTTTTCTCTTCTGTCGCGCTCCGCTATGGTAATAGCCCTGTCCATGTCAGGGAGATCCCATGGAGCCGCTGCATTTTACCCTTGCCCAGATTGAAGCCTTCACCTGCGTGTGCGAAAGCGGCACGCTGACCCAGGCCGCCCGCAGGCTGAAAAAAGACCGTACCACGGTCAGCGAGCTGGTGGACTACCTTGAGGTCGACCTTGGCTACCCGCTGTTTGAACGCAGGACGCGCCCGCTGACGCTGACGCCGCAGGGGCAGCTGCTCTACCGCCAGGCGCGGCTGTTTCTGCACGAAGCAGAGGCGTTTTCGCGCATTGCCGGGCAGATCCCCGCCCGGGTGGATACCCACCTGACCCTCTGCTACGACCTGTTTACCCCGCGCCGGGCGCTGCTGCTATTGACCCAGCAGCTGGCGCAGCAGCATATCCACCTGGATCTGATTGCCTGCGAGCGCGCGGAGGCCGAGAAGGGCCTTAACGACGGCAGCGTGGATATCGCCGTTTTTCAGGCGCTGAACCGCACGGTCAACGATAGCCTGCACTGGCGCGCGGTGGGGAGCGTCTCGCTCGCCGTTTACGCCCGCGAGGGATTCTTTGAGCAGAGCCCCGTTTCTCTGCTGCACCTGGCGTCAAAAACGCAGCTGATGCCGTTTCGCGACCTGCCTCCGGCGCTGGCGGCCCGCCTGCAGATTGCCGACCGGATCGCGCGGGTCAATGAGATGTCGCTGCTGGAGAGTCTTTTGCAGTCGGGATGCGGCTGGGCGTTTTTACCGGACCACTTTAACCTTGAGCGCCTGGAGGGCGTCGGTCGCGTGGAGACGGAGATGGGTGAGAAAGGGCTTACGCATCCGCTGGTGGCGCTGTGGAAGCCGGGGAGGGTCAACGCCGCCGTGCTGGCGGCGCTGGAGCGCTGCATATAGCAACGGCCTCTGCGAGGCCGTTAATCTTAGTACATTACCTTGTGTCCGTACTGCTCAAGGATGCCCTTGACGCGCTCCATGGTCTCTTTCTTCGGCGGATGAACGCCGTCAAGCTTGTACTCTTCGCCCATAGCGACCCACTTATGCTTGCCCAGCTCGTGATAGGGCAGCAGCTCGATTTTTTCCACGTTGCCCATATCGCGGGTGAACTCGCCGAGGCGGTGCGCGGAGTCGTCATCGTCGGACCAGCCGGGAACCACCACGTAGCGGATCCAGGTTTTAATGCCTTTCGCGGCGATATATTTCGCAAACTCCAGGGTGCGGTGGTTAGAGACGCCCACCAGGTTCTGGTGGATCTCGTCGTTCATCTGCTTAAGGTCGAGCATCACCAGGTCGGTGACCTCCAGCAGTTCGTCAATCACCGGATCGTAGCGGCGCACGAAGCCGTTGGTGTCAAGACAGGTGTGGATGCCCTCTTTTTTGCAGGCCCGGAACCAGTCGCGGACGAACTCGGCCTGCAGGATAGCCTCGCCGCCCGAGGCGGTAACGCCGCCGCCGGAGGCGTTCATAAAGTGGCGATAGGTCACCACCTCTTTCATCAGGCTGTCAACGGTGACCTCGTTACCGCCGTGGGTGTCCCACGTATCGCGGTTGTGGCAGTAGAGGCAGCGCATCAGGCAGCCCTGGAAGAAGGTGATAAAGCGGATACCCGGACCGTCGACGGTACCACAGGATTCAAAGGAGTGAATGCGACCAATCGTTGACATTGCAGTGATATCTCCAGCTGTGGCCCATCCCGGGCCTGTGTAGATGCACAGCTCTTAGCTGTGTCGAGTCTGTTTTGGCAGTTATCCATCTGAGGATAGATAGCCGACAAAAGAGGCTGTGCGGGGGCAGGGTGTTAAAAAGGCCCCACCGATGTGGAGCCTTTATTGTACGCCTGTTACCGCATTTTTTCAGTCAAAACCAATTACATGGTCTGAGTGAAAGTACGGGTAATAACGTCCTGCTGCTGTTCTTTGGTCAGGGAGTTAAAACGTACTGCGTAGCCAGAAACGCGGATGGTCAGCTGCGGATATTTTTCCGGATGTTCCATCGCATCCAGCAGCATTTCGCGGTTCATGACGTTGACGTTCAGGTGCTGACCGCCTTCGATGGACGCTTCGTGATGGAAGTAGCCATCCATCAGACCGGCCAGGTTGGTTTTACGCACTTCGTCATCTTTACCCAGCGCGTTCGGTACGATGGAGAAGGTATAGGAGATACCATCTTTCGCGTAGGCGAACGGCAGTTTAGCCACGGAGGTCAGAGAGGCAACAGCACCTTTCTGGTCACGACCGTGCATCGGGTTAGCACCAGGTCCGAACGGTGCGCCAGCGCGACGACCGTCTGGGGTGTTACCGGTTTTCTTACCATACACAACGTTAGAGGTGATGGTCAGAACAGACTGGGTCGGGATAGCGTTGCGGTAGGTGTGCAGTTTCTGAATTTTCTTCATGAAACGTTCAACCAGGTCAACGGCCATGTCATCGACGCGGGCGTCGTTGTTACCAAACTGCGGGTATTCGCCTTCGATTTCGAAGTCGATAGCCAGACCGTCTTCGTCACGAATCGGTTTAACTTTCGCATATTTGATTGCAGACAGGGAGTCAGCCGCAACGGACAGACCGGCGATACCGCAAGCCATGGTGCGGATAACGTCGCGGTCGTGCAGCGCCATCAGAGAGGCTTCGTAGCTGTACTTGTCGTGCATGTAGTGGATAACGTTCAGGGCGGTGACGTACTGCTTAGCCAGCCAGTCCATGAAGTGGTCCATACGGTCCATGACTTCGTTGAAGTCCAGAACGTCGCCTTTGATCGGCTCAGATTTCGGACCAACCTGCATTTTCAGTTTTTCATCAACGCCGCCGTTGATCGCGTACAGCATGGTTTTCGCGAGGTTAGCGCGGGCACCGAAGAACTGCATCTGCTTACCAACGATCATCGGGCTTACGCAGCATGCGATAGCGTAGTCGTCGTTGTTGAAGTCAGGGCGCATCAGATCATCGTTCTCATACTGCAGAGAAGAGGTGTCGATGGAAACTTTCGCCGCGTATTTTTTGAAGCTCAGCGGCAGTTTTTCAGACCACAGGATGGTGATGTTCGGTTCCGGAGACGGACCCATGGTGTACAGGGTGTTCAGGAAGCGGAAGCTGTTTTTGGTAACCAGGGTACGGCCGTCAACGCCCATACCACCGACGGATTCAGTTGCCCAAATCGGGTCGCCGGAGAACAGTTCATCATACTCAGGGGTACGCAGGAAGCGAACCATACGCAGTTTCATGACCAGGTGGTCAATCATTTCCTGAGCGTCTTGCTCGGTGATTTTGCCTGCTTTCAGGTCACGTTCGATGTAGATATCCAGGAAGCTGGAAGTACGACCGAAGGACATTGCCGCGCCGTTCTGAGACTTAACGGCGGCCAGGTAGCCGAAGTAGGTCCACTGGATAGCTTCCTGAGCGTTGGTCGCCGGGTTAGAGATATCGCAGCCGTATTTAGCCGCCATCTCTTTGATCTGGCCCAGCGCGCGATGCTGTTCAGCAATCTCTTCACGCAGACGGATAGTCGCTTCCAGATCTTCGCCGCTTTCCAGTTTCGCCTGCAGAGAGGTGAACTGGGCGAATTTATCTTTCATCAGGTAGTCGATACCGTACACGGCGATACGACGGTAGTCACCAATGATACGGCCACGGCCATATGCATCCGGCAGACCGGTCAGGACGCCAGATTTACGGCAGCGCAGGATGTCCGGGGTGTAAACGTCGAACACGCCCTGGTTGTGAGTCTTACGGTATTCGGTGAAGATTTTTTTGATCTGAGGATCCATGACGCGATCGTACGCTTTGCAGGAGTTCTCGATCATTTTGATGCCGCCGAACGGGATCAGGGCACGCTTCAGCGGAGCTTCGGTCTGCAGACCAACGATTTTCTCCAGCGACTTGTTGATGTAGCCCGCGTCGTGAGAAGTGATGGTAGAAGCAACGGCAGTGTCAAAGTCTACAGGCGCGTGGGTACGGTTTTCCTGTTTAACACCTTCCATAACGCTGTCCCACAGAGTCGTGGTTGCGTCAGTGGCACCGGCCAGGAAGGATTCGTCACCCTCATACGGAGTGTAGTTTTTCTGAATAAAGTCACGTACGTTGACTTCGTTCTGCCAGTCACCTTTGGCAAAACCTTCCCAGGCTGTGGCTAACTTTTCATTAAGCTCGGACATGTAACACCTACCTTCTTAAGTGGATTTTTTATTTACCGCCTGAAGCAACCCTTAGTGCTGGTCGCCGCCACGCAGGTAAATTACCCAGTATGTCAACCCGACTAAAAGACCACCGCCAATAATGTTACCGATAGTCACCGGTATCAGGTTATCAGTGATGAAATTCATCACGGTCAGGTGAGAGAAACTTTCCGCGGAAGTGTGGACGGAGGTCCAGAATTCCGGGGTAGCGAAATTACGGATCACGATACCCATCGGGATCATGAACATGTTTGCGATACTGTGCTCAAAACCGCTGGCAACGAACATCGCCACCGGAAGCACCATAATCATGGCTTTGTCCATCAGGCTACGGCCGGAGTAGCTCATCCAGACAGCCAGACAGACCATCAGGTTTGCCAGGATCCCGAGGCTCACGGCCTCGATAAACGTGTGATGCATCTTATGGTCGGCCGTCTGCAGGACGTTAAGTCCCCAGCCGCCGCTGGCCACCATATACTCGCCGGAAAGCCACATCAGCAGGACGAAAAGCAGAGCACCAATCAGGTTACCAACATAGACATTAAGCCAGTTTTTCGCCAGTTGGCCCCAGCTGATACGGCCACTTGCTTTCGCCACCACGATAAGCACCGTGGAGGTGAACAGGTCGGCGCCGCAAATAACGCAAAGAATAAGGCCCAGTGAAAAACAGATACCACCAATCAGTTTAGCAATCCCGAACGGCATAGCGGCTGTTCCGGTAGTGACGGTGATATAGAAAACAAAAGCGATGGAGATAAATGCACCCGCAGTAATCGCCAAAAAGAAGGTTTTGAGCGGATGTTTCGTTGCTTTATAGACACCCGCTTCCTCGGCAACTTTCGCCATTGCAGCAGGGAGTAAAAGGTCAAAAGGGTTGTCAGCTTTCACACTAACTCTCTCTTTATTTAGTCGGCGAGGAGATACTAACAAAGCATTATAGATGAGAATTTGATATAGATCATATCTCGCCTGGCTTATAGGCCCACAAAGCGCGTGGTTTTTAAGCGATTGCGGTGTAATTTATTGATTTTATTTATAAAAATAAATTTTAAAAATTGCATCATCAGTTGATTATTTTTGCTTTCCTCCCCCGTAAAGCGCTTTTTTTTCGCCTGATTAAGCGTTTTAATTAACATCGAAGATCTCTCGGCAAGAATATATTTTACCGATATTTAACTTAATAATTACAATTTACCTGGCGACACCGTAAAAATAAAAACGGGGCCAAATTTTGGCCCCGTAATATAACTCAGACGAATTATTTCGCCATCTCTTTTTATTTTATTACTGCGGCTGCTGGCCCCAGAATTTCGCTTTTGCGCGCTGCAGTTTTTCATAGGCCTTCAGCAGTGCCTGGTGCGCCGGGAACGCCTGCAGATCGCCGTCGACCGGCTGCAGGCCGTAGAACGGCGCCTCGCCGCTGAGCGCGGCGCTGGCGGCTTCGACGGCGTCAGCGCCGTACATTTTGACGAAAGCGTTGAGATACTGCAGCGGCTGGCGCTCCTCTTCCTGCGAGAGCAGCAGCAGGGTCTGCAGGCAGCGGTAATAATTGGCGCGCTCCGGGCTGAAGACGGAGGCATTAAATTCCATCGTCCACTCGGTCCAGATCAGCGCCTGCTCCAGGTCGCCGCCCGCCAGGGCCAGCATCGCCTTCAGCTCGCCGACGCGCAGCGTGTACCAGCCGTTGTCTTTGCCGGTCGCCATGCCCAGCAGCTCGCGCACGCGGGTGAAGTCGTCCAGGCCTTCGTCATCCATCTGCTCAATCAGCGCCAGGTAGTCCTCTTTCTCCCACCGGCACTCCGGCAGAGAGAGGATGGTCGGCCGCAGGTGGCTGCCCATATTATTGTTCGCCAGCCACAGATCCTCCGCCGGATAGATATCGGACATACCGGGCACCAGAATGCGGCAGGCGTAGACGCCCAGATGATCGTAATCGGCGATATAGACCTCTTTATCTTCGGCCTGGAATATCGCCATCAGGGTGGCGAACTCCTCTTCGGTGGTGCCGGAGAAGTTCCAGTCGACGAACGGATAGTCGGCATCCTGCTTGAACATATCCCAGGAGATGAGGCCGCTGGAGTCGATGAAGTGGGTTTCAAGGTTAGCGTGCTCGGCGACCTCTTCATCGTCGAAGGTCGGCGGCGTGAACACGTCCAGATCTTTCAGGCCGCGGCCCTGCAGCAGCTCGGTGACGGTGCGCTCCAGCGCCACGCCGAAATCCGGGTGCGCGCCAAAGGAGGCAAAGCAGGTGCCGTTGGCCGGGTTAAACAGCACCACGCAGATAACCGGGTATTTACCGCCCAGCGAGCCGTCGTAGGCGAAAATCGGGAAACCTTCCGCTTCCAGCGTGGCAATGGACTCCACGACGCCCGGATAGCGGGCCATCACCTCGGCCGGGATCTCCGGCAGAGAGATGCTTTCGGCGATGATGCGGTTCTTGATGTGGCGCTCGAACACCTCTGACAGTCCCTGAACGCGGGCCTCGTTAGCGGTGTTGCCCGCCGACATGCCGTTGGAGACGTACAGGTTGCCGACGATATTCATCGGAATATAGATAGTTTCGCCGTCGGACTGGCGGGTAAACGGCAGGCCGCAGACGCCGCGCTCGTCGTTGCCGGACTGCAGGTCAACCAGTCCGCTGGCGGTTAGCTGATCGTCGGGATCGTAGAAGGCGCGCAGGCGGGCATCGAGCAGCCCGTCCGGCACGTTGTCGTCGTCCGGCAGCGGGAACCACTTCTCGTTCGGATAGTGAACAAACGGGGCGTTAGCGATGGTATTGCCCAGCCAGAAGTCGGCGAAGAAATAGTTGGTCGACAGGCGCTCAAAGTACTCTCCCAGCGCGGAGGCCAGCGCCGCTTTTTTGGTGGCGCCTTTGCCGTTGGTGAAGCACAGGGCGCACTCTTTGTCGCGAATATGCACTGACCAGACGTTCGGCACCGGGTTCAGCCAGGAGGCCTCTTCGATGTGGAAGCCAAGGTCCAGCAGCCTTTGCTGAAAACGGGCGATGGAGTCTTCCAGCGCGGCGTCTTTGCCAGGAATAAAGGTTTGAGTCATGTCGGTCACTTTTTTATCGTACGGAAAGCGCGCAATGATACGGGTTTTAGCCGACAGGCGCTATCGCCGGCGGCGGGAGGGAGAAAATAAAAGCCTGGTCTACGCTTAGACCATCGCCTGAACGAGACAAAAAAATGAAAGCCTTTGACCTGCACCGCATGGCCCTGGACAAAGCGCCTCCGGCTTTTCTCTGGGAAGTCGCGCTGCGCTGCCTTTACACCTTTGTGCTGGTATTCCTGTTTCTCAAAATTACCGGACGGCGCGGCGTGCGGCAGATGTCGCTGTTTGAAGTGCTGATCATTCTGACCCTGGGATCGGCGGCGGGCGACGTGGCGTTTTACGATAACGTACCCATGCTGCCGGTGCTGGTGGTCTTTATTACCCTGGCGCTGCTATACCGGCTGGTTATCTGGCTAATGGCCCGCAGCGAAAGGCTTGGCAATCTGCTTGAGGGCAAGCCTGTGGTGGTGGTTGAGGACGGCGAACTGGCGTGGGAGAAGCTGCGCGCCGAAAACCTGACCGAGCTGGAGTTCTTTATGGAGCTTCGCCTGAGCAGCGTTGCGCATCTCGGCCAGGTGAAGCGGGCCATTATGGAAACCGACGGCCAGATCAGCATCTACTATTTCGCCGACGACGAGGTCAGGCCGGGGCTGGTTATCCTGCCAGCTGAGTGCGTGGAGACATTTACCCTTGCGCCCCGGGCGTGCGACGCCGCCTGCGTGAAGTGCAGCGCCGTTGTGCATTTCCTGGCCGGTGAGAGAAAGTCCTGTCCGCGCTGCGCAAATGGCGTCTGGAGCCATGCCAGCCGCGAAAAACGTATCGCCTGACAGCGGAAGTCTCCGCCGAATGCGGTTGCGCTGGTAAATTGTTTTGTGTGAAGCAGGTCGCATTCTTCCGCTCGCCGGTAATAGCGATTGCGAGCCGGGTCACTGAATGGTAAAACCGATAGCCACAGGAATAACTTATGCCTGCGGGCAAGATAACGTGACTAGCGTGGTGAGGGTAAATGGCTCAGGTCTTCAATTTTAGTTCGGGTCCGGCAATGCTGCCGGCGGATGTGCTTAAACTGGCTCAGCAGGAGTTGTGCGACTGGCACGGTCTCGGCACTTCGGTAATGGAAATAAGCCACCGCGGCAAAGAGTTTATCCAGGTCGCTGAAGAAGCGGAAAAAGACCTCCGCGATCTGATGAATATTCCATCCAACTACAAAGTGCTGTTCTGCCACGGCGGCGGCCGCGGCCAGTTTGCCGGCATCCCGCTGAACCTGCTCGGCGACAAAACGTCCGCTGATTATGTTGATGCGGGCTACTGGGCCGCCAGCGCCGTCAAAGAAGCGCATAAATACTGCGCGCCGAACGTGATTGACGCGAAGGTGTCCGTTGACGGCCTGCGCGGGGTAAAACCGATGCGCGACTGGCAGCTTTCCGACGGTGCCGCCTATCTGCACTACTGCCCGAATGAAACCATCGACGGTATCGCGATCCACGAAACGCCGGACTTCGGTCAGGACGTGGTGGTCGCCGCGGACTTCTCCTCGACCATCCTCTCTTCGCCGCTCGACGTCAGCCGCTTTGGCGTCATCTATGCCGGCGCGCAGAAGAACATCGGCCCGGCGGGGCTGACGCTGGTGATTGTGCGCGACGATCTGCTCGGCAAGGCGCACAAGGCCTGCCCGTCAATCCTCGACTACACCGTGCTTAACGACAATGACTCGATGTTCAATACGCCGCCGACCTTTGCCTGGTATCTGGCGGGCCTGGTCTTTAAGTGGCTGAAAGAGCAGGGCGGCGTGGCGGCAATGGACAAGATCAATCAGCAGAAGGCGGACCTTCTGTACGGCGCTATCGACGCCAGCGACTTCTACCGCAACGACGTGGCGAAGGGCAACCGCTCGCGCATGAACGTGCCGTTCCAACTGGCGGACAGCGCTCTGGACAAGCTGTTTCTCGAAGAGTCCTTCGCAGCCGGCCTGCACGCGCTGAAAGGCCACCGCGTGGTGGGCGGTATGCGCGCCTCTATCTATAACGCCATGCCGCTGGCCGGCGTACAGGCGCTGACCGACTTTATGCAAGATTTCGAGCGCCGCCGCGGCTAAGCGCGCTGCCTGATTCTCCCCCGCAGCGGGCCTGCGGGGTTTTTTATTTTTTGCTTTCCGAGAGTTTATTTACATGGAATCCCTGACGTTACAACCCATCGCCCGGGTCGACGGCACCGTCAATTTGCCGGGGTCAAAGAGTGTCTCCAACCGCGCCCTGCTGCTGGCGGCGCTCGCTCGCGGCACTACCGTGCTGACCAACCTGCTGGACAGCGATGACGTACGCCACATGCTCAACGCCCTGACGGCGCTCGGCGTCAACTACACCCTCTCCTCAGATCGCACCCGCTGTGAGGTGACCGGCTGCGGCGGCCCGCTGCGCGCCGATAGCGCGCTGGAGCTGTTCCTCGGCAATGCCGGCACCGCCATGCGTCCGCTGGCGGCGGCCCTGTGTCTGGGCAGTAACGAGATTGTTCTGACCGGCGAGCCGCGCATGAAGGAGCGCCCGATCGGCCACCTGGTGGACGCGCTGCGCCAGGGCGGGGCTGAGATTGAATATCTTGAGCAGGAGAACTATCCGCCGCTGCGCCTGCAGGGCGGCTTTCGCGGCGGCGACGTGGCGGTTGACGGCAGCGTCTCCAGCCAGTTCCTCACCGCGCTGCTGATGACCGCACCGCTGGCGGCGAACGATACAATCATTACCATCAAAGGCGAGCTGGTATCGAAGCCCTACATTGATATCACCCTCAATATGATGGCGCGCTTCGGCGTCGCGGTGGATAACCGCGACTATCAGCGCTTCGTGGTCAAGGGCGGGCAGCACTATCAGGCGCCGGGCGAATACCTGGTTGAGGGCGACGCCTCCTCGGCCTCCTACTTCCTGGCGGCGGGCGCAATTAAGGGCGGCACCGTGAAGGTCACCGGCATCGGGCGCGACAGCATGCAGGGCGACATCCGCTTTGCCGACGTGCTGGAAAAAATGGGCGCCACCGTCACCTGGGGCGATGACTTTATCGCCTGCACCCGCGGCGAGCTGAACGGCATTGATATGGACATGAACCACATCCCCGATGCAGCGATGACCATCGCCACGACGGCGCTGTTTGCCAAAGGCACCACCACGCTGCGCAATATCTACAACTGGCGGGTGAAAGAGACCGATCGCCTGTTCGCGATGGCCACCGAACTGCGCAAAGTGGGCGCCGAGGTGGAGGAGGGCGAAGACTACATTCGCATCACGCCGCCCGCAACGCTGACTGCCGCGGAGATCGGCACCTATAACGATCACCGCATGGCGATGTGCTTTTCGCTGGTGGCGCTGTCGGACACGCCGGTCACCATTCTCGATCCGAAATGCACGGCGAAAACCTTCCCGGACTATTTCGAACAGCTGGCGCGCATCAGTACGCCGGCGTAACCTGGCCGACGCCGGCGTAAATCCGGCGTCGCTTTCCCGCTTTTCTTCTACACTCACCTTCTGTTACAGCCTTTTTGCACGCAATGTTATCGCTTGCCGGTGATGATGCGTATAATGCCCCGCGTTTGTCTGACTGACGCCAGCATAAAGGAGAAAGAGATGATGGTAACTGCCCCGGTAATCACCATTGATGGGCCAAGCGGTGCGGGTAAGGGTACGCTGTGCAAGGCGATGGCGGAGGCGCTGCAGTGGCATCTGCTGGACTCCGGCGCTATCTATCGCGTCCTTGCCCTCGCGGCGCTGCATCATCACGTCGATCTCACCTCAGAAGATGCGCTGGTGCCGCTGGCGACCCATCTTGATGTCCGCTTCGTCTCTACTGACGGCAATCTGGAAGTTATTCTCGAAGGTGAAGACGTAAGTGGAGAAATCCGCACCCAGGAAGTGGCTAACGCCGCCTCGCAGGTCGCGCCTTTCCCGCGCGTGCGCGAAGCGCTGCTGCGCCGCCAGCGCGCTTTTCGTGAAGCCCCGGGCCTTATCGCCGACGGCCGCGATATGGGCACCGTCGTTTTCCCCGACGCGCCGGTGAAAATTTTCCTCGACGCCTCCTCGGAAGAGCGCGCCCAGCGCCGCATGCTGCAGTTGCAGGAGAAGGGCTTTAGTGTTAACTTTGAGCGCCTTTTGGCCGAGATCAAGGAACGTGACGATCGCGACCGCAACCGCGCGGTGGCACCGTTAGTTCCTGCTGCCGATGCTTTAGTGCTGGATTCCACACGATTAAGCATTGAGCAAGTGATTGAAAAAGCGTTACAATACGCCCGCCAAAAACTGGCTGCTGCCTGAATCTTCGGCGCACGGCCTCCGAATTTAGCAGTACCCCCGCTGCAAGGGAGTGTGAGCGGGTATGTAAAACAACCCCATCCGGCATGAGGCCAGGTGGACGTTAATCTAACTTTTGAAGATTAAACATGACTGAATCTTTTGCTCAACTGTTTGAAGAATCCCTGAAAGAAATCGAAACCCGTCCGGGTTCCATCGTTCGCGGCGTTGTTGTTGCTATCGACAAAGACGTTGTTCTGGTTGACGCGGGCCTGAAATCTGAATCTGCAATCCCTGCAGAGCAGTTCAAAAACGCAGCCGGCGAACTGGAAATCCAGGTGGGCGACGAAGTTGACGTTGCTCTGGATGCAGTAGAAGACGGCTTCGGTGAAACCCTGCTGTCCCGTGAGAAAGCTAAGCGTCACGAAGCCTGGATCACGCTGGAAAAAGCTTACGAAGATGCTGAAACTGTTACCGGTGTTATCAACGGCAAAGTCAAAGGTGGCTTCACTGTTGAGCTGAACGGTATTCGTGCGTTCCTGCCGGGTTCCCTGGTAGACGTGCGTCCGGTTCGCGACACCCTGCACCTTGAAGGCAAAGAACTCGAGTTCAAAGTCATCAAGCTGGACCAGAAGCGTAACAACGTGGTTGTTTCCCGTCGTGCCGTTATCGAATCCGAAAACAGCGCAGAGCGCGATCAGCTGCTGGAAAACCTGCAGGAAGGCATGGAAGTTAAAGGTATCGTTAAGAACCTCACTGACTACGGTGCATTCGTTGATCTGGGTGGCGTTGACGGCCTGCTGCACATCACTGACATGGCCTGGAAGCGCGTTAAGCATCCGAGCGAAATCGTCAATGTTGGCGACGAAATCAACGTTAAAGTCCTGAAATTCGACCGCGAGCGTACTCGTGTTTCCCTCGGCCTGAAACAGCTGGGCGAAGATCCGTGGGTAGCTATCGCTAAGCGTTATCCGGAAGGTACCAAACTGACCGGTCGCGTGACCAACCTGACCGACTACGGCTGCTTCGTTGAAATCGAAGAAGGCGTTGAAGGCCTGGTTCACGTTTCCGAAATGGACTGGACCAACAAAAACATCCACCCGTCCAAAGTTGTTAACGTTGGCGACGTTGTGGAAGTCATGGTTCTGGATATCGACGAAGAGCGTCGTCGTATCTCCCTGGGTCTGAAGCAGTGCAAATCTAACCCGTGGCAGCAGTTCGCAGAAACCCACAACAAGGGCGACCGCGTTGAAGGTAAAATCAAGTCTATCACTGACTTCGGTATCTTCATCGGCCTGGACGGCGGTATCGACGGCCTGGTTCACCTGTCTGACATCTCCTGGAACGTTGCAGGCGAAGAAGCAGTACGTGAATACAAAAAAGGCGACGAAATCGCAGCCGTTGTTCTGCAGGTTGACGCAGAGCGCGAGCGTATCTCCCTAGGCGTTAAGCAGCTGGCTGAAGATCCGTTCAACAACTGGGTTGCGCTGAACAAGAAAGGCGCCATCGTTAACGGTAAAGTGACTGCAGTTGACGCTAAAGGCGCAACCGTAGAACTGGCCGACGGCGTTGAAGGTTACCTGCGTGCTTCTGAAGCATCCCGTGACCGCGTTGAAGATGCCACTCTGGTTCTGAGCGTAGGCGACGACGTTGAAGCTAAATTCACCGGCGTTGACCGTAAAAACCGCGCTATCAGCCTGTCCGTTCGTGCTAAAGACGAAGCTGACGAGAAAGATGCCATCGCTTCTGTTAACAACAAACAGGAAGACGGTAACTTCTCCAACGCTATGGCTGAAGCATTCAAAGCGGCTAAAGGCGAGTAAGTTCAGGTCTGCGTTATCCCTTCCGGGATAGCGAATAGACTTGACAGATTGCAGGATCCGTCCTGTAATCAATCACAAAGGGCGGCTACGGCCGCCCTTGTTCAAGCTGAAGCTTATCTTTTCTGAAAGGAAACCGGAGGAATCATGACCAAGTCAGAGCTCATTGAAAGACTTGCCAGTCAGCAATCACACATCCCGGCGAAAGCGGTTGAGGATGCGGTGAAGGAGATGCTGGAGCATATGGCCTCTACGCTTGCTGAAGGTGAGCGCATTGAGATCCGCGGTTTCGGTAGTTTTTCTCTGCATTACCGCGCACCACGCGTTGGGCGCAACCCGAAAACGGGCGATAAAGTGGAGCTGGAAGGTAAATACGTTCCGCACTTTAAGCCGGGCAAAGAGCTGCGCGATCGCGCCAATATTTACGGTGGCTGAGTGATTGGCGGCTTCGCCAGACTGAGCTAACGAGAAAGCACCTGCGGGTGCTTTTTTCATTTCTGATTTACGCGTCGCTTCTCTACGCAGATCGCAACGTCCGCAACAAATCCTGTAACTGCGTCTTTTCCTCTGAAACCGCCGCGCAATCGCGCGCTTTACGCCGGGCTTTTCGCCGCGCTCTGGCGATACTGTCGGTTCACGGAGGAGCCTATGCGATTACCTGTCTTCGCACTCTGCGTGATTACCGGCACCGCGCCGCTGCTCTGGCTGCCCGCGCTGCCGTCGATCGCGTTCACCGCGACCGTTATCCTGATGTCGGCGGCGGTCTGCCTGCGCCTGCCGCCGCTGCGGCCTGCGGCGCTGACCGCGCTTTTTTTCTGCTGGGGCGTGCTGGCGGCCTGGCAGGAGGTGCTCCCGGCAACCACGCTGCCGGGGAAGGTACTCCGGGCCGAAGTGCTGCTGACCGCAAGCGACGGCGCGGAGCGGCACGCAGGTCGCCTTCTGAGCATCGACGGTAAGCGGCAGTTTCCGCCGCCCGGCATTGCCTTCTACGGCCAGCCGCTGCCGCACAAGGCCTGCGCTGGACAGCGCTGGCGTATGAGCCTCAAGGCGCGCGCGGTCCACGGCCAGCTCAATGAGGGGCTGTTCGACCGCCAGCGGTATGCCCTTGCGTCACATCTTCCGCTAACCGGGCGCTTCGTGCGGGCCGAGGTCGTCGATGCCGGCTGCGGCCTGCGGGCCGCGTTTATCAGCCGGCTTGCGCAAAGCCTGGCGGGCAGGCCCTGGCAGGCGGTAATGCTGGCCCTCGCGGCGGGAGAGCGCGTCGCCGTACCTGCGGAGATCGGCAAGCTGCTGCAGCAGACCGGTACCGCGCACCTGATGGCGATCTCCGGCCTGCACATCGCGCTGCTGGGGATGCTCGGCTGGGGCGCGGCGCGCGGGCTTCAGCTCCTGCTACCGGGACGCTATATCAGCTGGCGGCTGCCGCTGCTGAGCGCCCTGGCGGCGATGATTCTCTACGGCTGGCTGAGCGGCTTCCAGCCGCCGGCGCAGCGGACGGTCATTGCCGCAGTCTGCTGGACGCTGCTGCGCCTGAGCGGCCAGCGCTGGAACAGCCTCGACGTCTGGCTGTGCTGCATCGCCGCCATCCTGCTTATCGATCCGCTCGCCGTCCTGTCAGAAAGCCTGTGGCTGTCGGCGTTCGCCGTCGGGGCGCTTATCTTCTGGTATCGCTGGGTGCCGCTGGGTAAATGGCCGCGCGGCGGCCCGCTGCGCGCGGGTCTGGGTCTGCTGCACCTGCAGCTTGGCCTGCTGTTTCTGCTGCTGCCGCTGCAGATTGCGGTATTTAACGGTTTTTGATGGACTTCGCTGCTGGCTAATCTGATCGCCGTTCCGCTGGTCACCCTGGGGGAGATCCCGCTGCTGATCGCCGGGATGCTGCTCAATCTGAGCGGACCGCAGGCGCTGGAGCAGGGCGTCTGGTATCTGGCAGACCGGGCGCTGGCCGCGCTGTTCTGGTTTCTTGGCGCGCTGCCCGACGGCTGGATTGGCGTGAGCCGCCGGTGGCAGGGCGCGGTAATGCTGCCGTGGCTGGCGGTGATCCTCTGGCGGCTCAGGAGCTGGCGGCGGATGTTTGCCTGCTGGCTGACGCTCGGGGTTCTCGCGCTGTATCCGCTGTGGAAGCGTGCGGATCCGCAGCGCTGGTCGGTCACCATGCTTGACGTCGGGCAGGGGCTGGCGGTGGTCATCGCCCGCAATGGCAGGGCCATTCTCTATGACACCGGCCCGGCATGGCCCGGCGGCGACAGCGGTCAGCAGGTGATAATTCCGTGGCTGCGCTGGCAGAATTTACATCCTGAAGGGATTATCCTCAGCCACGAACATCTTGATCATCGGGGCGGGTTGAACAGCCTGCAGGCCGCGTGGCCCGCGCTGTGGGTGCGCAGTCCGCTGCGCGAGAAGGGCCATCTGGCCTGCTTTCGCGGCACCCGCTGGCGCTGGCAGGGGCTGACGTTTCGCGTCCTCTGGCCGCTGCCCGATACCCGTCTGACGGGCAATAATCGATCCTGCGTGGTGAGGGTCGATGACGGCAGGCACAGCGTATTGCTGACCGGAGACATTGAAAGCGCGGGTGAAAAAATGATGCTCAGCCGCTACTGGCAGCATCTCTCCTCTACGCTTATCCAGGTGCCGCACCACGGGAGCAACACCTCTTCATCGCCGCTGCTGCTGCGGCGCGTTGAGGGGGCCATCGCGCTGGCCTCGGCATCACGCTATAACGCCTGGCGGATGCCGGCAGAGAGAGTCCGGGCTCGCTACCGGCACTACGGCTACCGCTGGTTTGATACTCCCAGGCAGGGGCAGATAACGGTGGAATTTGACGCCGAAGGCTGGCAAATCCACAGCTTACGCGATCAAATTTTGCGACGCTGGTACCATCCGTGGTTTGGCGATAGTGGCCAGAACGGGTAGAATGACCGGCTATTTCAACATGAGCTGATTTCCTGAATGCAGAACGACAAAGATCTTTCCACCTGGCAGACCTTCCGACGACTGTGGCCGATTATTGCGCCCTTCAAGGCCGGCCTTATTGTGGCCGCGGTCGCGTTAATTCTTAACGCCGCAAGCGACACCTTTATGCTGTCGCTCCTTAAACCGTTACTGGACGACGGTTTTGGCAAAACGGACCGTTCAGTGCTGCTGTGGATGCCGCTGGTGGTAATTGGCCTGATGATCCTGCGCGGGATCACCAGCTATATCTCAAGTTACTGTATCTCTTGGGTTTCCGGTAAAGTGGTGATGACCATGCGCCGCCGCCTGTTCGGGCACATGATGGGCATGCCGGTGGCCTTCTTCGATAAGCAGTCCACCGGGACGCTGCTGTCGCGCATTACCTATGACTCCGAGCAGGTGGCTTCCTCCTCCTCCAGCGCCCTGATTACCGTGGTGCGCGAAGGTGCATCCATTATCGGCTTGTTTACCATGATGTTCTGGTACAGCTGGCAGCTGTCGGTGATCCTCATTGTGCTGGCGCCGATCGTCTCTTTTGCGATCCGCATCGTTTCCAAACGCTTTCGCAGCATCAGTAAGAACATGCAGAACACCATGGGCCAGGTTACCACCAGCGCCGAGCAGATGCTGAAAGGGCATAAAGAGGTGCTGATGTTCGGCGGTCAGCAGGTAGAGACTAAGCGCTTTGAGAAAGTGAGCAACAAGATGCGCCTGCAGGGCATGAAAATGGTCTCTGCTTCCTCAATTTCAGACCCGATTATCCAGCTTATCGCCTCCCTGGCGCTGGCCTTCGTCCTGTACGCCGCCAGCTTCCCGAGCGTGATGGAAACCCTCACCGCCGGTACCATTACCGTGGTCTTCTCGTCAATGATTGCCCTGATGCGCCCGCTGAAGTCGCTGACTAACGTCAACGCCCAGTTTCAGCGCGGCATGGCCGCCTGCCAGACGCTGTTCAGCATTCTCGACTCCGAGCAGGAGAGCGATGAAGGTACCCGGGTTATCGAGCGGGCGAAGGGCGATGTCGAATTCCGCGACGTGACCTTTACTTATCCCGGGCGGGAAATACCGGCGCTGCGCGATATTAATCTGCGCATACCGGAAGGGAAAACCGTGGCGCTGGTGGGCCGTTCCGGTTCCGGTAAGTCGACCATGGCGAGCCTGATCACCCGCTTTTACGATATCGATAAGGGCAGCATTCTGCTCGACGGTCACGACCTGCGGGAGTACACCCTGACTTCGCTGCGCGACCAGGTGGCGCTGGTATCGCAAAACGTCCACCTGTTTAACGACACCATTGCCAACAACATTGCCTATGCCCGCAATGAAGTCTACAGCCGGGAGGATATCGAGAAAGCCGCCCGCATGGCCTACGCCATGGACTTTATCAGCAAAATGGAGAACGGCCTCGATACGGTGATCGGCGAGAACGGCGTGCTGCTTTCCGGCGGCCAGCGCCAGCGTATTGCTATTGCCCGCGCGCTGCTGCGCGACAGCCCGATCCTGATCCTCGATGAGGCTACCTCGGCGCTGGATACCGAGTCCGAGCGCGCCATTCAGGCCGCGCTGGACGAGCTGCAGAAAAACCGCACCTCGCTGGTTATCGCCCACCGCCTGTCGACCATTGAGAAGGCCGACGAAATCGTGGTCATTGAGGATGGCCGCATCGTTGAGCGCGGCAACCACCAGGATCTGCTGGCGCATAGCGGCGTCTACGCCCAGCTGCACAAGATGCAGTTTGGTCAATGATAGCCCGCATCTGGTCAGGCGAATCGCCGCTCTGGCTGCTGCTGCTGCCGTTCTCCTGGCTGTATGGTCTGGTGAGCGGCGCCGTTCGCCTCAGCTACCGGCTGGGCATTCAAAAAGCCTGGCGCGCGCCGGTGCCGGTAGTGGTGGTGGGCAACCTTACCGCCGGCGGCAACGGCAAAACGCCGGTGGCTATCTGGCTGGTGGAGCAGCTCAAACAGCGGGGCATCCGCGCCGGCGTGGTCTCCCGCGGCTACGGCGGCAAAGCTGCCCGCTATCCGCTGCTGCTTAGCGCGGAAACCGCGCCCGCGGAGGCGGGCGACGAGCCGGTCCTTATCTTTCAGCGCACCGGTGCGCCGGTGGCGGTTTCGCCGGTGCGCAGCGATGCGGTTAAGGCGCTGCTGGCCGCCCATCCCGACCTGCAAATCATCATCACCGACGACGGCCTCCAGCACTATAAGCTGGCCCGCGATAAAGAGATCGTAGTGGTCGACGGCGTCAGGCGCTTCGGCAACGGCTGGTGGCTGCCGGCGGGTCCGATGCGCGAGCGCGCCTCGCGGCTTAAGTCGGTGGATGCGGTGATCGTCAACGGCGGCGTGCCGCGCGAGGGCGAAATCCCGATGCGGCTGCATCCCGGCCTGGCGGTCAACCTGAAAACCGGCGCAACGCGCCCGGTCGGGGAGCTGGAGCACGTGGTCGCGATGGCCGGCATCGGCCACCCGCCGCGCTTTTTTGCCACGCTGGAAAACTGCGGGGCGGTGCCGGAGAAGTGCGTCGCCCTGGGCGATCACCAGGCTCTGACGCGCGACGCCGTCCGCCGCCTCGCGGACAGCGGTCAGACGCTGGTCATGACCGAGAAAGACGCCGTGAAGTGCCGCGCATTCGCCGACGACCGCTGGTGGTACCTGCCGGTGGAGGCACGGCTCGACGATCCCAGGGCTCAGGCCCTTATTCAACAGTTAGTGGACCTGGCGCGGCGTTAGGGAGAGCGGCGGCGCAAGGCACAGATGAGGACCCGCAATGCCCGTACCTGAACTGACGCTCGCCGCCGCCCGCCATCTGCATCTTGCCGCCCAGGGGCTGCTGAAAAAGCCGCGCCGCCGGGCGCGGCCTGACGATATTCTCTCCGCCATCCGGCGCATGTCCCTGCTGCAGATAGACACCATCAACGTCGTGGCGCGCAGCCCCTATCTGGTGCTGTTCAGCCGCCTCGGCGACTACTCCCCCGGCTGGCTGGACGAGGCGCTGAATCGTGGCGAACTGATGGAGTACTGGGCCCACGAGGCCTGCTTCCTGCCGCGCAGCGACTTCGCGCTGGTGCGCCACCGGATGCTGGCCCCGGAGAACATGGGCTGGAAATACAGTCCCGAATGGATGGCGGCGCACCGCGAGGAGATTGCGGCGCTGCTGGCCCACATTGCCGAGCGCGGTCCGGTGCGATCGGCCGATTTTGAGCATCCCCGCAATGGCCCCGGCGGCTGGTGGGCGTGGAAGCCGCACAAGCGCCATCTGGAGGGGCTGTTTACCGCCGGCCAGTTGATGGTGACCGGGCGCCACAACTTCCAGCGCATTTACGATCTGACCGCCCGCGTGATGCCCCACTGGGACGACGCGCGGGATCTGCTGACGCAGGACGAGGCCGAAGCGCAGATGCTGCGCAACAGCGCCCGCAGCCTCGGGATCTTTCGCCCGCAGTGGCTGGCGGACTACTACCGCCTGCGCCGCGTCGATCTTCCCGCTCTGCTGGCGCAGTGGCGCGAAGCGGGCAGCATCACCGCCGTGGATGTCGCTACCCTCGGCCCGATGTGGCTGCACAACGATCTGCTGCCGCTGCTTGAGGACGCTCGGCGCGGCAGGCTGACCGCCACCCATAGTGCGGTACTGTCCCCCTTCGATCCGGTTGTCTGGGACCGCCGCCGGGCGCAAGAGCTATTTGATTTCCGCTACCGGCTGGAGTGCTACACTCCGGCGGCGAAGCGCGAGTATGGCTACTTCGTTCTGCCGCTGCTCTACCGCGGCAGGCTGGTCGGGCGGATGGACAGTAAGCTGCACCGCCAAACCGGCGTGCTGGAGATTTTTGCCCTCTATCTGGAAGAGGGCGTGCGGGTCAGCGCGGCGCTGGAGCAGGGGCTGCGCCAGGCGCTGGACGACTTTGCCCGCTGGCAGGGGGCAGTACGCATTCAACTCAACCGGCGGCCGGACGCGCTTTTTCGCGCATCAGCCGGCGGTTGGGAAATTGACGCGCCGTAGCCCGGCTCTGTGCTATGCTGCTGCGTAATTTTTTCGGTCCCTCTGGAGGCGCTATGGATCACCGTTTACTTGAAATCATTGCCTGCCCGGTCTGCAACGGCAAACTCTACTACAGCCAGGACAAGCAGGAGCTTATCTGCAAGGCTGACAATCTGGCCTTCCCGCTGCGCGACGGTATCCCCGTCCTGCTGGAAACCGAGGCTCGCCCGCTGGGCGCGGAAGAGAGCCGCCCATGAGTTTTGTGGTCATTATTCCCGCCCGCTACGCCTCCACGCGTTTGCCGGGCAAGCCGCTGCAGGACATTAACGGCAAACCGATGATCGTGCACGTGCTCGAGCGCGCGCGCGAGTCCGGCGCCGGGCGCATCATCGTGGCAACCGATCATCCGGACGTGGCCCGTGCGGTCGAGGCCGCGGGCGGTGAGGTCTGCATGACCCGCGCCGACCACCAGTCCGGCACTGAGCGGCTGGCGGAAGTGGTAGAGAAGTGCGGCTTTGGCGACGATACGCTTATCGTTAACGTACAGGGCGACGAGCCGATGATCCCGCCGGTCATTATCCGCCAGGTGGCCGAGAATCTCGCCGCCAGCCGCTCCGGCATGGCGACGCTGGCGGTGCCTATCCGCGATGCCGAAGAGGCGTTTAATCCGAACGCGGTCAAAGTGGTGATGGACGCCGAGGGCTATGCGCTCTATTTCTCCCGCGCCACCATTCCGTGGGACCGGGATCGCTTTGCCCTCAGCCGCGAGGCTATCGGCGACACGCTGCTGCGCCATATCGGCATTTACGGCTACCGCGCCGGGTTTATCCGCCGCTACGTCAGCTGGGCCCCGAGCCCACTGGAGCAGATAGAGATGCTCGAACAGCTGCGGGTGCTGTGGTACGGCGAGAAGATCCACGTCGCCGTGGCGAAAGAGGTGCCGGGCACCGGCGTCGATACGCAGGAAGACCTTGAGCGCGTGCGCCGCGAGCTGCGCTAATCCCGCAGGATGCCCCCCTGGGCGGGCATCCTGTTCCCCGCCTGCCATTATTCGCCCCTGCTTTGATCTTCTTCGGGTGACATCCCCGCCGTCGGCGCTCATTATGAAACCGGTTTATCTTGATAAGGAAGCCGGATATGGAACAGCTACGTGCAGAACTGAGTCACCTGCTTGGCGAGAGGCTGAGCCGGGTAGAGTGCGTTAACGAGAGACCGGACTCCGCGCTGTGGTCGCTGTACGATGCGCAGGGCAATGCCATGCCGCTGCTGGCGAAGACCTTTGCGATCCACGGCCTGGCGCAGCAGCTGGCGTGGAAGATCCCGACCCTGTCGCGCAGCGGTACGGTGCGGATGCCGGTAGTGTACGGCGTCATGACCCACGATGACAGCGCTGCGCCTGATGTACTGCTGCTGGAGCGCCTCTCCGGCGTCTCCGTCGAAGCGCCGGCGCGCACCCCCGCGCGCTGGGAGCAGCTCAAGGATCAGATTGTCGAGGCGCTGCTGGCCTGGCACCGGCAGGACAGCGGCGGCTGCGTCGGCACGGTGGACAGCACCCAGGACAATGTGTGGCCGCAGTGGTATCGCCAGCGCGTCGAGGTGCTGTGGAGCACCCTCGGACAGTACCGCGACAGCGGCCTGACCATGCAGGATAAGCGGGTCCTGTTTCGCAGCCGGGAGTGCCTGCCCGCGCTGTTTGAAAACTTCAACGACAACTGCGTGCTGATCCACGGCAATCTCACCCTGCGCAGCATGCTCAAGGACCCCCGCAGCGATCAGCTGCTGGCGATGGTGGCTCCCGGCGTGATGCTGTGGGCGCCGCGCGAGTATGAGCTGTTTCGCCTCGCCGGCTGCGAGCAGTCGGAGAGTCTGCTGTGGCACTACCTGCGCCGCGCGCCGGTGGCTGAGGCCTTCGTTGGCCGCCGCTGGCTCTATCTGCTGTGGGACGAAGTAGCGAGGCTGGTCAACACCGGACGCTTTAACCGCGCCCGCTTTGACCTGGCGGCAACCTCACTGCTGCCCTGGCTCAGCTGAGCTCCCCTTCAGCCACTGCCAGAGGCGGCCCAGGGTTTCGTAGCCGACGCGGTCGCTGTGCATCAGCCAGAACGGTGAGGGCAGCGCCTTCTCCCACGGATTGAGCGGCGATTCAATCGCCAGCTGGTTGGCCGGGGCGGGCAGCGGATTAAGCCCGGCGCGCTGAAAGAAGATCATCGCCCGCGGCAGGTGCGAGGCGGAGGTCACCAGCAGGAACGGCGCGTCGCCGATGCGGGCTTTGACGGCGGCGGCCTCCTCTTCAGTATCCTTCGGGCGTTCGAGAACGACGATCTGCTCGCGCGGAACCCCGAGGCTTTCGGCCACCCTGGCGCCCGCCTCGGCGGTGCTGACCGGATTGGTCTTCGCCGCCGCGCCGGTAAATATCAGCGTCGCGCCGGGATTCTCCCGCCACAGGCGAATGCCCTCCGTCAGCCTCGGCAGGCTGTTATTGATCAGATTCGAACTCGGCGCCCACGCCGGATTCCACGTGTAGCCGCCGCCCAGAACCACCACATACTCAACGCGCTGGCTGCCGTGCCAGGTGGGATAGCGCTGCTCAATGGGCTTCAGCAGGCGGTCGGCCACCGGCTGCAGGCTCAGCAGCGCAAGCATCAGCCAGCTGATGCTCACCAGCAGCTTGCCGCTTTTCTGAAAACGGCTGCACCACAGCAGAGCAATGCCTGCGGCCATCATTAGCAGCAGCAGCGGCAGGGGCAGCATCAGGCCGCCAATCACTTTTTTCAGCGTAAAAAGCATCCTCGCTGGTTCCTTTTTTAACCATCTGATAGTTGAATATCCGGGATATTACATCAGATGCTTCCCTCTCGCCGTGGGTATGACAAAATAGCCGCTTTATTGCCTGAGCCAAGCGGAGCCGTTGTGCAGGATCGCAATTTTGATGACATCGCGGAAAAGTTTTCGCGCAATATCTATGGCACCACGAAGGGCCAGCTGCGCCAGGCAATCCTCTGGCAGGATCTTGACCGCCTGCTGCCGGCGTGCGGCGCCGGGCCGCTGCGCATTCTCGATGCCGGCGGCGGGGCGGGGCAGACCGCAATTCAGATGGCAGAGCGCGGGCATCATGTTACCCTATGCGATCTGTCATCTGAGATGATTGCGCTGGCGAAACGCGCCGCAGACGAAAAAGGTGTGAGCCATCGCATGCATTTCGTACAGTGCGCAATTCAGGATGTGGCGCAACATTTGGAAAGCCCGGTCGATCTGATATTGTTTCACGCGGTGCTGGAGTGGGTGGCCGAGCCGCGGACGGTGCTGGACACGCTGTGGTCGACGCTGCGCCCCGGCGGCGCGCTGTCGATGATGTTCTACAATGCCAACGGGCTGCTGCTGCACAACATGGTCGCCACCAATTTCGACTATGTGCAGGCGGGTATGCCGAAAAAGAAAAAGCGCACTCTGTCGCCGGACTATCCGCGCGATCCGCAGCAGGTCTACGGCTGGCTGCAGGAAGCCGGCTGGCAGATAACCGGAAAAACCGGCGTGCGCGTGTTCCACGATTATCTGCGTGAAAAAGAGAAGCAGCGCGACAGCTATGCGCAGCTGCTTGAGCTGGAAACGCGCTACTGTCGCCAGGAGCCGTGGATAAGCCTTGGACGCTACATTCACGTCACCGCGCGTAAACCGCAGGTAGATACAAGGACTAACGATGAGTGATTTTTCCCAGACAGTCCCCGAACTGGTTGCCTGGGCCAGAAAAAATGATTTTTCTATCGCGCTGCCGGTAGACAGGCTGTCGTTCCTGTTGGCCGTGGCAACGCTCAACGGCGAACGCCTTGAGGGCGAGCTGACCGAAGGTGAGCTGATAGATGCGTTTCGCCACGTCAGTGATGCGTTTGAGCAAACCAGCGAAACCATCGGCGTGCGCGCCAACAACGCGATCAACGACATGGTGCGTCAACGTCTGCTGAACCGCTTTACCAGCGAAATCACCGAAGGCAATGCCATCTATCGCCTGACGCCGCTCGGCATCGGCATCACCGACTACTACATTCGCCAGCGCGAGTTTTCGACGCTGCGCCTGTCGATGCAGCTCTCGATCGTCGGCGGCGAGCTCAAGCGCGCCGCCGACGCGGCGGAAGAGGGCGGCGACGAATTTCACTGGCACCGCAACGTCTATGCCCCGCTGAAGTATTCGGTGGCGGAGATCTTCGACAGCATCGATCTCACCCAGCGCACCATGGACGAGCAGCAGCAGTCGGTGAAAGATGATATCGCCCAGCTGCTGAACAAAGACTGGCGGGCGGCGATTTCCAGCTGCGAAATGCTGCTGTCGGAAACCTCCGGCACGTTGCGCGAACTGCAGGACACCCTCGAGGCTGCGGGCGACAAGCTGCAGGCCAACCTGCTGCGCATCCAGGAGTACACTCTGACCCACGATGGCCTGGACTTTGTCGACCGGCTGGTGTTTGACCTGCAGAGCAAGCTTGACCGCATCGTCAGCTGGGGCCAGCAGGCCATCGATCTGTGGATCGGCTACGACCGCCACGTACATAAATTTATCCGTACCGCCATTGATATGGATAAAAACCGCGTCTTTGCCCAGCGCCTGCGCCAGTCGCTGCAGACCTACTTTGACGCGCCCTGGGCGCTCACCTACGCCAGCGCCGATCGTCTGTACGACATGCGCGACGAAGAGATGGCGCTGCGCGATGAAGAGGTTACCGGCGAACTGCCGCCGGACCTTGAGTACGAAGAGTTTAACGAGATCCGCGAACAGCTGGCGGCGATGATTGAGCAGCAGCTGGTGGTCTACAAAGAGAAGCAGCTGCCGCTGGATCTGGGACTGGTGGTGCGCGACTACCTTGCGCAGTATCCGCGCGCCCGCCACTTCGACGTGGCGCGCATCGTGGTTGACCAGGCGGTGCGCCTGGGCGTCGCGCAGGGCGATTTCACCGGACTGCCGCCGAAGTGGCAGCCGATTAATGATTACGGAGCCAAGGTACAGGCACATGTCATCGACAAATATTGAACAGGTGATGCCAGTTAAGCTGGCTCAGGCTCTGGCCAACCCACTTTTTCCGGCGCTGGACAGCGCCCTGCGCGCCGGGCGCCATATCGGCCTCGACGAGCTGGATAATCACGTCTTTCTGATGGACTTCCAGGAGTATCTGGAAGAGTTTTATGCCCGCTATAACGTGGAGCTTATCCGCGCGCCGGAGGGTTTCTTCTACCTGCGCCCGCGCTCCACCACGCTTATCCCGCGCTCGGTGCTCTCCGAGCTGGATATGATGGTCGGCAAAATTCTTTGCTATCTCTACCTCAGCCCGGAGCGGCTGGCGAACGAAGGGATCTTCACCCAGCAGGAGCTGTACGACGAGCTGCTGGCGCTGGCGGATGAATCTAAACTGCTGAAGCTGGTCAATAACCGCTCCACCGGTTCGGATCTCGACCGCCAGAAGCTACAGGAGAAAGTGCGCTCGTCGCTCAACCGCCTGCGCCGCCTCGGCATGGTGTGGTTTATGGGCCACGACAGCAGCAAGTTCCGCATCACCGAATCGGTCTTCCGCTTCGGCGCCGACGTGCGCTCCGGCGATGACGCCCGCGAAGCGCAGCTGCGGATGATCCGCGACGGCGAGGCGATGGCGATTGAAAGCAGCCTGCAGCTCCACGACGACACAGACGACGCCCGACCGGATACGGACAGCGGGGAGGAAGAGTAATGCTTGAACGCGGAAAATTTCGTTCACTGACCCTGATTAACTGGAACGGCTTCTTTGCCCGCACCTTTGACCTCGACGAGCTGGTCACCACGCTGTCGGGCGGCAACGGCGCCGGTAAATCGACCACCATGGCGGCCTTCGTCACGGCGCTGATCCCCGATTTGACGCTGCTGCACTTCCGTAACACCACCGAAGCCGGCGCCACCAGCGGCTCCCGCGATAAGGGCCTGCACGGCAAGCTGAAGGCGGGCGTCTGCTACTCGATGCTCGACGTGCTCAACTCCCGCCACCAGCGGGTGCTGGTCGGCGTGCGCCTGCAGCAGGTGGCCGGTCGCGATCGTAAAGTGGACATCAAGCCGTTCGCTATCCAGGGGCTGCCGATGTCGGTGCAGCCGACCCAGCTGGTGACGGAGAATGTCAGCGATCGCCAGGCTCGCGTCCTCACGCTGCAGGAGCTGAAGGACAAGCTGGAAGAGATGGAGGGCGTGCAGTTCAAGCAGTTCAACTCCATCACCGAATACCACTCCCTGATGTTCGATCTCGGTATCGTGGCGCGCCGCCTGCGCTCCGCCTCGGATCGCAGCAAATATTACCGCCTGATCGAAGCGTCGCTGTACGGCGGCATCTCCAGCGCCATTACCCGCTCCCTGCGCGACTACCTGCTGCCGGAAAACGGCGGCGTGCGCAAGGCGTTCCAGGATATGGAAGCGGCGCTGCGCGAGAACCGCATGACGCTGGAAGCGATCCGCGTCACCCAGTCGGATCGCGACCTGTTTAAGCATCTGATTTCCGAAGCCACCGACTACGTGGCGGCGGACTATATGCGTCACGCCAACGAGCGGCGCATTCACCTCGACAAAGCGCTGGAGTTCCGGCGGGAGCTGCTCGGCTCGCGCCAGCAGCTGGCGGCGGAGCAGTACAAGCACGTCGATATGGCCCGCGAGCTGCAGGAGCACGCCGGGGCGGAAGGGGATCTGGAGGCCGACTATCAGGCCGCCAGCGACCACCTGAACCTGGTGCAGACCGCATTGCGCCAGCAGGAAAAAATTGAGCGCTATGAGGCCGATCTTGACGAGCTGCAGATCCGCCTCGAAGAGCAGAACGAAGTGGTGGCCGAAGCCGCCGAACAGCAGGAAGAGAACGAAGCCCGCGCTGAGGCCGCCGAACTGGAAGTGGATGAGCTGAAAAGCCAGCTTGCCGACTATCAGCAGGCGCTCGACGTACAGCAGACCCGCGCCATTCAGTACACCCAGGCGCTGCAGGCGCTGGAGCGCGCCCGGGAACTTTGCCATCTGCCGGATTTGACGGCGGAAAGCGCCGATACGTGGCTGGAGACTTTCCAGGCTAAAGAGCAGGAAGCCACCGAGAAGCTGCTGGCGCTGGATCAGAAAATGAGCGTGGCCCGGACGGCGCACAGCCAGTTTGAGCAGGCCTACCAGCTGGTGGTGGCCATCAACGGCCCGGTGGCCCGCAGCGACGCCTGGAGCGCGGCGCGCGAGCTGTTGCGCGAAGGCGTGGACCAGCGCCACCTGGCGGAGCAGGCCGGCGCCCTGCGCAGCCGTCTGCACGAGCTTGAGCAGCGCCTGCGCGAGCAGCAGGACGCCGAGCGCCTGCTGGCGGATTTCTGCAAGCGCCAGGGCAAGCAGTACGACTTCGACGAACTTGAAGCCCTGCACCAGGAGCTGGAGGAGCGCATTGCTTCCCTCTCCGAGACCGTTTCCTCCGCCAGCGAGCAGCGCATGACCCTGCGCCAGGAGCTGGAGCAGCTGCAGGGCAAAATAAAAACCCTGCAGCAGCGCGCCCCGGTCTGGCTGGCGGCGCAGAGCAGCCTCAGCCAGCTGTGCGAGCAGACCAGCCAGGATTTTGAGTCCGGTCAGGACGTCACCGAATACCTTCAGCAGCTGCTGGAGCGCGAGCGCGAGGCCATCGTCGAGCGCGATGAAGTCGGCGCCCGCAAGCGCGCGGTGGATGACGAAATTGAGCGCCTGAGCCAGCCGGGCGGCTCGGAAGATCAGCGCCTGAACAACCTCGCCGAACGCTTCGGCGGCGTGCTGCTGTCCGAGATTTACGACGACGTCAGCCTGGAAGATGCGCCTTACTTCTCCGCGCTCTACGGCCCGTCGCGCCACGCTATCGTGGTGCCGGACCTGTCGCAGATTGCCGAATACCTTGAAGGGCTGGAAGATTGCCCGGAAGATCTCTATTTGATCGAGGGCGATCCGCAGTCCTTCGACGACAGCGTGTTCAGCGTCGACGAGCTGGAAAAAGCGGTGGTGGTCAAGATTGCCGATCGCCATTGGCGCTACTCGCGCTTCCCATCGGTGCCGCTGTTCGGCCGCGCGGCGCGCGAGAGCCGCATCGAGGCGCTGCACGCCGAGCGTGAAACCCTCTCCGAGCGCTTCGCCACGCTCTCCTTTGACGTACAAAAAACCCAGCGCCTGCACCAGGCCTTCAGCCGCTTTATCGGCAGCCACCTGGCGGTGGCCTTCGAGGACGATCCGGAAGCGGAGATCCGCAGGCTAAATACCCGCCGGGGCGAGCTTGAGCGCGCCCTCAGCACCCACGAAAGCGATAACCAGCAGAGCCGGGCGCAGTTCGACCAGGCGAAAGAGGGCGTCAGCGCCCTCAACCGCCTGCTGCCGCGCCTCAACCTGCTGGCGGACGAAACGCTGGCCGATCGCGTGGACGAGATCCGCGAGCGGCTGGACGAAGCCCAGGAGGCGGCGCGCTTTATTCAGCAGCACGGCAACCAGCTGGCGAAGCTGGAGCCGGTGGTGTCCGTACTGCAAAGCGACCCGGAACAGTTTGAGCAGCTCAAAGAGGACTACGCCTACTCCCAGCAGATGCAGCGCGACGCCCGCCAGCAGGCCTTTGCCCTGACGGAAGTGGTGCAGCGCCGGGCGCACTTTGGCTACAGCGACTCAGCGGAAATGCTCAGCGGCAACAGCGATCTCAACGAGAAGCTGCGCCAGCGCCTGGAGCAGGCGGAGAGCGAGCGCGCCCGCGCCCGCGATGCGCTGCGCACCCACGCCGCCCAGCTCAGCCAGTACAGCCAGGTGCTGGCTTCGCTGAAAAGCTCCTTTGATACCAAGAAAGAACTGCTCACCGACCTGCACCGCGAGCTGCAGGACATCGGCGTGCGCGCCGACAGCGGGGCGGAAGAGCGCGCCCGCAGCCGCCGCGACGAGCTGCACACTCAGCTCTCCAACAACCGCAGCCGCCGCAACCAGCTGGAGAAGGCCCTGACCTTCTGCGAAGCGGAGATGGACAACCTGACCCGCCGGCTGCGGGCCCTCGAGCGCAACTACCTCGAAATGCGCGAGCAGGTGGTGAGCGCCAAGGCGGGCTGGTGCGCGGTGATGCGGCTGGTGAAAGACAACAACGTCGAGCGCCGCCTGCACCGCCGCGAGCTGGCCTATCTCTCTGCCGACGACCTGCGCTCGATGTCGGATAAGGCCCTCGGCGCCCTGCGCCTGGCGGTGGCGGACAACGAACACCTGCGCGACGTGCTGCGCATGTCGGAAGATCCCAAGCGCCCCGAGCGCAAGATCCAGTTCTTTGTGGCGGTGTATCAGCATCTTCGCGAGCGCATCCGTCAGGACATTATCCGCACCGACGATCCGGTTGAGGCCATCGAACAGATGGAGATCGAGCTGGGCCGCCTGACCGAGGAGCTGACCGCCCGCGAGCAGAAGCTGGCCATCAGCACCCGCAGCGTGGCGAACATCATCCGCAAGACCATCCAGCGCGAGCAGAACCGCATCCGGATGCTCAACCAGGGCCTGCAGAGCGTTTCGTTCGGCCAGGTCAACAGCGTGCGTCTCAACGTCAACGTCCGCGAGACCCACTCCACGCTGCTGGCGGTGCTGGCGGATCAGCACGATCAGCATCAGGATCTGTTCAACAGCAACCGCCTGACCTTCTCCGAGGCGCTGGCGAAGCTCTATCAGCGCCTCAATCCGCAGATTGATATGGGTCAGCGCACGCCGCAGACCATCGGCGAGGAGCTGCTGGACTACCGCAACTATCTTGAGATGGAAGTTGAGGTTAACCGCGGCTCCGACGGCTGGCTGCGCGCCGAGTCCGGGGCGCTCTCGACCGGGGAAGCGATCGGCACCGGGATGTCGATTCTGGTGATGGTGGTACAGAGCTGGGAAGAGGAGTCCCGCCGCCTGCGCGGGAAAGATATCTCGCCGTGCCGCCTGCTGTTCCTCGACGAGGCAGCGCGTCTGGACGCCAAATCCATCGCCACGCTCTTTGAATTGTGCGAGCGGCTGGAGATGCAGCTGATTATCGCCGCGCCAGAGAACATCAGTCCGGAGAAAGGAACCACCTACAAGCTGGTGCGTAAGGTGTTTAACAACACCGAACACGTCCACGTGGTGGGGCTGCGCGGCTTCGCCCCGCAGCCGCCGGAATCGCTGCCGGGGACCGCGGACGCATCCTGATTTGTCTGAATAAAAACCACACAAGGGCGACAGCAATGTCGCCCTTTTTGTTATCCTCATACAAATGAAATACGTGTAAGATCTTTAATCTTCTTTACAGTTGGTCGGGCAAAACTGGTTTTGTGTTTATATACTGAGAACAAGTCCCGCCTGATGCGGGCTGCAATGTGAAACAGGGGGCAAAGGATGTTGCTTAATAAATCGAAAGGTCTTCGGCTGTCGGCGCTGAGTTTCGCCCTGACGCTGATATTTGCTCCACTGTACGATGCGCAGGCAGAAGAACCTGCTCTGGTGCCGGCCGACGGCTCCGCCACGCCTGGCGATACCGCGCCGGTAATGACCCAATCTGAGGGGCTGACACCCGCCGTGGCGATGATGGTGGGGATTCAGCCTCTGCCCGCCGGCGCGGCGGCGAAAGCCCGCGCCGATATCCAGTCTCAGCTGCCGCAGGGCTACACGCCCGCCTACATGAATGCGCTTGCCGGGCTGTACGCCGCCCGCGATATGAAGCCGATGTGGGAAAACCGCGATGCGGTGCAGGCCTTCCAGCAGCAGCTGGCCGAGGTCGCCATTGCCGGCTTCCAGCCGCAGTTTATCCGCTGGGTTGAACTGCTGACCGATCCGTCGATTACCGGCAGCGCCCGCGACGTGGTGCTATCGGACGCCATGCTTGGCTATCTGCAGTTTGTCAGCAGTATTCCGGTGCAGGGCAACCGCTGGCTGTACAGCAGTAAGCCTTACGCGCTGGCGATGCCGGCGCTGTCGGTGATCAACCGCTGGCAGCTGGCGCTTAATGATGGCTCCCTGCCGCAGTTCATTGCCGGCCTGGCGCCGCAGCATCCGCAGTATGCCGCCATGCACCGGGCGTTGCTGGCTCAGCTCACCGATACCCGACCGTGGCCGCAGATGCAGAGCAGCGCTAAGCTCAGCCCCGGCCAGTGGAGTAAAGACGTTCCGGCGCTGCGCGAGATCCTGGCGCGCAGCGGTATGCTCGATACCGCGCCGGATATCGCTCTGCCGGGCGATGATGGCGCCGTGAGTCCGTCCGCGCCGCCGCCAAGGCGTAAGAAAAAGAAATCCGCTGCGCCGTCCGTCTACGGCGGCGAACTGGTGGAGGCGGTTAAGCGCTTTCAGAGCGCGCAGGGACTCGCCGCTGACGGCGTTATCGGTCAGAGCACCCGCGACTGGCTCAACGTCGGCCCGGCGCAGCGTGCGGGCGTTCTGGCGCTCAATATTCAGCGTCTGCGCCTGCTGCCCGGCAAGCTTTCCACCGGCATCATGGTCAATATTCCTGCCTACTCGCTGGTCTACTACCTCGACGGTAATCAGGTGCTGGCATCCCGCGTCATCGTCGGCCGTCCGGATCGCAAAACGCCGATGATGAGCAGCGCGCTCAATAACGTGGTGGTGAATCCGCCGTGGAACGTGCCGCCGACGCTGGCGCGCAACGATATCCTGCCGAAAGTGCGTAACGACCCCGGTTATCTCGAGCGCCACGGCTACACGCTTATGCGCGGCTGGAACAGCAAAGAGGCGATCAATCCTTATCAGGTCGACTGGTCGACGATCACGCCGTCCAATCTGCCGTTCCGCTTCCAGCAGGCGCCGGGCGAGCGCAACTCGCTGGGCCGCTATAAGTTCAATATGCCGAGCTCGGACGCCATCTATCTGCACGATACGCCGAACCACGCGCTGTTTGCTAAAGAGACGCGGGCGCTCAGCTCCGGCTGCGTGCGGGTGAACAAAGCTTCCGAGCTGGCGAATATGCTGCTGCAGGATGCCGGCTGGAACGACACGCGCATTTCCGACGCCCTGAAGGCCGGAAACACGCGTTATGTTAATATCCGCCACAACATTCCGGTTAATCTTTACTACCTGACGGCATTCGTCGGTGCGGATGGTCGTCCGCAGTATCGTACAGATATTTACAATTACGATCTCATCGCGCGATCTGGCGCACAAATTTTGCCTAAAGCGGAACAATTAATCAGGTAAATGAAACAGTTCAGGTAATTCAGTGTCGTAGAAATTAGTGTATTTTGGGGCTATCAGGCTACAGGCCCCGGATTCACTGGGGTTGGGCCTTCTTGACGTCAGCGCTGTTGATGGTTAAGGTGCCCATTCGTGCGCCAGAAGTGCATACATAACGACCATTTACTGACTTGTAGACCTGATTATCATGGACAAATTTGACGCTAACCGCCGCAGACTGCTGGCGTTAGGTGGCGCTGCCTTCGGTGCGGCCGCCATTCTACCGACGCCAGCATTTGCCACTCTCTCGACACCACGTCCGCGTATTTTGACGCTCAACAACCTGAACACCGGTGAGTCAATCAAGGCGGAGTTCTTCGATGGCAGAGGCTACATTCAGGATGAATTAGCAAAATTAAATCATTTCTTCCGTGATTATCGCGCGAACAAAATGACAACCATCGATCCCCGGCTCTTCGATCATCTATATCGCCTTCAGGGACTGCTCGGCACCAACAGACCGGTACAGCTGATTTCCGGCTATCGCTCGCTGGCGACCAACGACGATCTGCGCCACCACAGCCGCGGCGTGGCTAAGCACAGCTACCACACCAAAGGGCAGGCGATGGATTTCCATATTGAAGGCGTTTCGTTAAGCAATGTTCGCAAAGCCGCGTTGTCTATGCGCGCGGGTGGTGTAGGATACTATCCACGTAGTAACTTTGTGCATATTGATACCGGTCCGGTAAGGAACTGGTAACGAAACAGGAGCAACATGAACTATCGTATTATTCCGGTCACCGCTTTCGCGCAGAACTGCTCGCTTATCTGGTGTGAGCAAACGAAGCTCGCCGCGCTGGTCGATCCCGGCGGCGATGCCGGGCGTATTAAAGAAGAGGTGACCGCCGCGGGCGTGACGCTGATGCAGATCCTGCTGACCCACGGTCATCTCGACCACGTGGGCGCGGCGGCGGAGCTGGCGGAACACTACGGCGTGCCGATTATCGGCCCGGAAAAAGAGGATCAGTTCTGGCTGGAGGGGCTGCCCGCCCAGAGCCGGATGTTCGGCCTTGAGGACTGCCCGCCGCTGACGCCTGATCGCTGGCTGAATGAGGGCGATACGGTCAGCGTCGGTAACGTTGGCCTCCAGGTGCTCCACTGTCCGGGCCATACGCCGGGGCATATCGTCTTTTTTGACGACGCCTCGCGGCTGCTGATTTCCGGCGACGTCATTTTTAAGGGCGGCGTCGGGCGCAGCGATTTCCCGCGCGGCAACCACAATCAGCTGATCGCCGCCATTAAGGACAAGCTGCTGCCGCTGGGCGACGACGTGACCTTTATTCCGGGCCACGGTCCGATGTCGACGCTCGGCGAAGAGCGGCTGCATAACCCCTTCCTGCAGGATGAACTTCCCGTCTGGTAAACATAAAAAAGGCCGCGAAAGCGGCCTTTTTTATTTCGCAGCGCTTAGAGAACCGCGACAATCGCCTCGCACAGCGGCGCCATGTTGTCCGGGGTCATGCCGGCGACGTTGATGCGCCCGGACGCGACTGCGTAGATCCCGAACTCTTCGCGCAGGCGCAGCACCTGCTCTTTGGTCAGGCCGCTGAAGGAGAACATGCCGTTCTGCTTCGCGATAAAGCTGAAATCGCGATCGGCGCCTTTTTCGGCGAGGGTGTTCACAAACAGCAGGCGCATGCGCTGAATGCGCTGGCGCATATCGGTCAGCTCCTGTTCCCAGATGGCGCGCAGCGCGTCATTGCTGAGAATAGTGGCTACCACAGAGGCGCCGTGGGCCGGCGGGTTGGAGTAGTTAGCGCGGATCACCGCCTTCATCTGGCTGAACGCGCGGTCAACGCCTTCGGCATCGGCGGCAACCAGCGTGCAGGCGCCGACGCGCTCGTTGTAGAGGCCAAAGTTTTTAGAGTAGGAGCTGGCGACCAGCAGCTCTTTGTGTACTGCGGCGAAGGCGCGCAGGCCCTCTGCGTCCTCTTCCAGGCCGCGGGCAAAGCCCTGATAGGCGAAATCAAACAGCGGCAGCCAGCCCTTCTCAACGGAGAGCGCGGCCAGCTGCTGCCACTGCTCAAGCGTTGGATCGATCCCGGTGGGGTTATGGCAGCAGCCGTGGAACAGCACGACGTCGCCGGCCTGTGCGGCGCTGAGGCTTGCCAGCATACCGTCAAAGTTGAGCGCGTGGCCGCTGGCATCGTAATAGTCGTACTCTTTTACTTCCAGCCCGGCGGAGTTGAAGACGCTCTTGTGGTTCGGCCAGCTTGGATTGCTGACCCAGACGCGCTTCACGTCGGTGTTTTTAGCGAGAAAATCGGCGGCTACGCGCAGCGCGCCGGTGCCGCCCGGCGTCTGCGCCGTGCGGGCGCGCTTATCGTTAACGATAGCGCTGCCTTTGCCAAACAGCAGCTCCTGGGTGCAGCGTCCAAACTCCGGAATACCGTCGATGCCGAGATAATTTTTGGTGGTTTCGTTTTCCAGCAGAAACTGCTCTGCTTTTTTAACGCTGGTTAATACCGGTGTCTTACCGGTTTCGTCCTTATAAACACCAATCCCGAGGTTGATTTTGCTCGGGCGATCGTCGGCGCGAAAAAGGTCGGCCAGGCCCAGAATGGGGTCTGCGGGGGCGGCTGTGATGTTCTCAAACATGACGAGGTTCCATAGTGATTACGGGTAGAAGTCCGGCCTTCAGGTTAACGGCAGATCTACAAAAAGCCAACCGTTTGCAACGAAATACGACGGACTTTTCGCAAGTTGTTATTTTCAACTGGCAGACGAAAAAAAACAGGGCCGAAGCCCTGTTTTTCAAGCATATAACAAAGTGGCGTACTGCAAATCAGAACTGGTAAACAATACCCAGCGCAACGGTGTTGTCGCTGTTTACGCCCAGCTTGTTGTCTCCGTCGATCTGGTTGATCAGGTAGTCAACATAGGTGGACATGTTTTTGTTGAAGTAGTAAGACGCGCCCACATCGATGTAGTTGATGTAGTCTTCGCTGCCCACGCCTTCCACTTTCTTCGCTTTAGATTTGTAGTAAGCGATGGATGGACGCAGACCAAAGTCGAACTGGTACTGTGCAACAACGGAGAAGTCCTGAGTTTTGTTAGCGAAGCCATCAACCTTATTCACAGTTATGCGAGTTGCGTTACGGGTTTCACCGTAGATTGCTGCCAGGTAGATGTTGTTCGCATCGTATTTCAGACCCGTGGTCCACTGCTCGGCTTTGTCACCGTGACCAACAGACAATGCGGTCTGCGCGTCGGTGCGGTCAGCCGCGCCGTAGGCACCTACGATGCCGAAGCCTTCATATTCGTAAGCAAGAGAGGTAGCCCAGCCGTCGCCGTTAGATTTCTGCGGGTTAGAACGCTCGTTTTTACCCAGATACTGCACGCCGAAGTGCAGACCTTCAACCAGGCCGAAGAAGTTCTGGTTACGGTAGGTAGCTACACCGCCCTGACGACCGGCGAAGAAGTTGTCCGCAGCGCCGTTGTCGCCGCCGAACTCCGGCAGCATATCGGTGATGCCGATGGCATCGTAGACCAGACCGTAGTTACGACCGTAGTCGAATGAGCCGTAGTCGCCGAAGTTCAGACCTGCGAAGCCCAGACGGGTTTTATCGCTACCGTTGGAACCGCTGCCTTCAGCATTGTTTGCCTGGAACTGGTATTCCCACTGACCATAGCCGGTCAGGTAATCGTTAACTTTTGTTTCGCCCTTGAAGCCAAGACGCGCATAGCTCTGGTCGCCGTCGTTGCCGTCGTTATCAGAGAAGTAGTGCAGACCTACCATTTTACCGTACAGGTCCAGCTTGTTGCTGTCTTTGTTGAACACTTCCGCTGCGTTCGCGGTACCGGCTACCAGCAGGGCAGGGATAACCACTGCCAGGAGATTGCGCTTCATCATTATTTATTACCCTCATAGGTTTTTTTATGGACACCTGCCACTGCTCCCAATGCCTTCCGTCAATAAAGATTTACAGAACCATTGATGAGAGTTTGGTGTCTTTCTGTGTCTGAGAGGCATATTTCCATTCATGACAACGTTTCGCTAGCCGGAAAGTGCTACAAATACGCTAAAGGAGTTACAAAAAGAAATTATGTGTAAGAATTTGTGAATTAAAAGGAACTTTGTGAACCAGTTCATACTTCCAGAGTAACCGGTTACTAAGTAAACGCCTTTATATCTATCTATATGATTAGCTTATTATATTTTTCAATAACCCACTTTCCTATGCAAGAATGATTCTCACCACACTTTTTCTTATGGCGATTTTGCTTGACCGTTTGTGCTTTGTGAAAGGTTGCTATTTATGCTAAGCAGAAAATGAAATGTGAACTAAACAAGGGAAGGATGAAATTTTTGTGCAAATTTATTGCGCGAAACGATGTGTAACATTTTACAGAAAAGTTGCTATTGCCCTTTAAACTTGGTGAAGTTTCCTAACAAAAGCTGAACATCAAAAAAAACCAGCCCGCAGGCTGGTTTCGGAATGTGCGCAAAAATCAGAAGCTGGCGTTGCGCGGAGTGCGCGGGAACGGAATTACGTCGCGCACGTTCTGCACGCCGGTGACGTAGGCGATAAGGCGCTCGAAGCCGAGACCAAAGCCGGAGTGCGGCACGGTGCCGTAGCGGCGCAGATCGCGATACCAGCCGTAATCTTCCTTATTGAGCCCCATTTCTGCCAGGCGCGCGTCCAGCACATCCAGACGCTCTTCACGTTGGGAGCCGCCGATGATCTCGCCGATGCCCGGCGCCAGCACGTCCATCGCAGCCACGGTCTTACCGTCGTCATTAAGGCGCATATAGAAGGCCTTGATGTCTTTCGGATAGTTTTTTACCACCACCGGCGCTTTGAAGTGCTGCTCTGCCAGATAGCGCTCGTGCTCGGAGGAGAGATCCACGCCCCAGAAAACCGGATTCTCGAACTTATGGCCGCAGTTTTCCAGAATGGTGATGGCATCCGTATAGTCAACCTGGGCGAAGTCGGCGTCCACGAAGCGCTCCAGGCGCGCGATAGCGTCTTTGTCGACGCGCTCGGCGAAGAACTTCATGTCATCCGCGCGCTCTGTCAGCACCGCCCTGAAGACGTACTTGAGCATCGCTTCCGCCAGCGCGGCGTTGTCTTCCAGATCGGCAAAGGCGATTTCTGGCTCCAGCATCCAGAACTCCGCCAGGTGGCGGCTGGTGTTGGAGTTTTCGGCGCGGAAGGTCGGGCCGAAGGTATACACTTTCGACAGCGCGCAGGCGTAGGTCTCGGCGTTGAGCTGCCCGGAGACGGTCAGGAAAGCTTCGCGACCGAAGAAGTCTTTATCAAAGTCCACTTTGCCCTGGTCATTGCGCGGCAGATTTTCCAGATCCAGCGTAGAGACGCGGAACATCTCGCCGGCGCCTTCGGTATCGGAGGCGGTAATAAGCGGCGTGGAGACCCAGAAGAAGCCCTGCTCGTCGAAGAAGCGGTGCAGCGCCTGAGCCAGCGTGTGGCGCACGCGCGCGACGGCGCCGATCAGGTTAGTGCGCGGACGCAGGTGGGCCACTTCGCGCAGGTACTCGATGCTGTGGCGCTTGGCCGCCATCGGGTAGGTATCAGGATCTTCAACCCAGCCGGTCACTTCCACGCTGCTGGCCTGAATTTCAAAGCTCTGGCCCTGGCCCTGGGAGGCGACCACTTTACCGGTGACGATGACCGAACAGCCGGTGGTCAGGCGCAGCACTTCCTGATTGTAATTGGGCAGAGAATTATTAATGACGGCCTGTACAGGATCAAAGCAGGAACCGTCATAGACGGCGAGGAAGGAAAAGCCAGCTTTTGAATCTCGGCGGGTACGCACCCATCCGCGCACGGTGACTTCGCTGTCAGCGGCTACGCGGCCCTGGAGTACGTCGGCTACAGGCACAACGCTCATAGTGTTCTCTCTGTTAGTTGTCAGGAATAAGGTTTAGCTTTCCACCTTCTGACTGAAGGGGGATACCTATGTTACCTGTCATCTTTTATCAGACAAGAACATTTCGCAGCGATGGCGGGGATTTGCGTAAATAATAGAAAGAAGGGAGCCGGAAAGGCTCCCTTTTGTCAGTTAGCTGGCTTTTTTGACCTTGGGAATGTCGAAAGCCTCGCGCAGGGCGCGGACAAACGCCTGATCGTGGCAAATGGTTTTGCCCGGGCTGTCCGAGAGTTTGGCTACCGGTCTGCCGTTACACTCGACAAGCTTAATCACGATATTCAGCGGCTTAACCTGCGGAATGTCGCAGGTCAGGCGGGTGCCGATGCCGAAGCTCAGCTTCACCCGAGAGGAGAAGTGGCGATAAAGTCCGACGGCCTTATTCATATCCAGATTGTCGGAGAAGACCAGCACTTTGCTCTGCGGATCGATACCCAGCTTCTGATAGTGGGCGATGGCTTTCTCGCCCCACTCGACCGGATCGCCGGAGTCGTGGCGCAGCCCCTGATAGCGGCCGGCGAACTCCGGGCCAAAATCGCGCAGGAAGGCGTCCATGGTGATGCAGTCGGTCAGCGCAATCCCCAGCTGATCCGGATACTCCTTGAGCCAGGCGGCGAGGGCCGCCTGCTGGCTGGCGGCGAGGCTCGGACTGAGCTGCTGATGCGCCTGGAACCACTCGTGGGCCTGGGTGCCCATCGGCGTGAGATGAAGACGGCGGGCCAGATCGTAGTTGCTGGTGCCGATAAACCACGGCTCCTGCTGCAGGCGCTCAACGATAGCCTGCTGAACCTCGCGGGAGAAGCGGCGGCGGGTGCCGAAATCCATCAGCCGGAAGCCGGACATATCGACGTCGGCGGTAAGCCGGCGGAAATCGGTGAGCTTATGCTCCAGATGCGCCAGCGCCTGGCCGACGCCGGCCTGCGGGGTGCGCAGGCTGTGCACCAGCTCGCTGATGACTGCCAGCAGCGGTACTTCCCACATGATGACTTCCCGCCACGGTCCGGCGAGGCGAATATTGAGTTTGCCGTTCTCATTGCTGACGGTGACCTGCCGCGGGTCGTAGCGGAAATCGCGCAGCCAGTCGAGGTAGTCCTGCTTAAAGAAGGGCAGGCCGGAGAGCCACTGAAACTCATCGTCCCGCAGCGACAGGGACTGCATCGCGTCCACCTGGTCGCGGATGGCGTCAGCATAAATGCCCAGTAAATCGTCGCCGCGGCAGCGGAATTCAGCAGCGACGTGGACATCATAGTACTGATGGAACACGGCCTGCTGCATGTGCAGCTTGTAGGCATCTGTATCGAGCAACGTCTGCAGTACAGGGGTAGCGGATAGTGTCATGGTGCGCAATTGCATCCTCATTAAAGGAGCGTTTAGTACAGTAAACAACAGCCAGTTTCGCTGGAGTATACCTTGTTTATTGATTTATTGAACCCCGATCACACCACAAGGCGGCGGCAGGATCGAGGGCATTTCGTGCCGATAGTTATCGAAATGTTGCATTTCGCGCCTTTGCCCATGAAAAGATGAACATTCTGCGTAGCGAACCGCAAGCAACAAGAATAGACTGGACTGACACTTTATACAGATGCTAAAGGTTTTTTATGACACAACAGCCCCAAGCCAAGTACCGCCACGACTACCGTGCGCCGGACTATACGATAGGCGATATCGAACTGACCTTTGACCTGGATGCCGCGAAAACCGTTGTTACCGCCGTGAGTACGCTCACCCGCCACGGTGCATCTGACGCTCCGCTGCGCCTTGACGGCGAAGATTTGACCCTGCTTTCGGTGCATGTCAACGACCAGGCCTGGAGCGACTATAAAGAAGAAGACAATCAGCTGGTGATAAACGGGCTGCCGGAGCATTTTACGCTGTGCATCGTCAATGAAATCAGCCCGGCGGCGAATACCGCGCTGGAAGGGCTTTACCAGTCTGGTGAAGCCTTGTGTACCCAGTGCGAGGCCGAAGGCTTTCGCCACATCACCTGGTATCTGGACCGCCCGGACGTGCTGGCGCGGTTTACCACCAAAATTATCGCCGATAAAAGCAAATATCCGTTCCTGCTGTCCAACGGCAACCGCGTTGCGCAGGGCGAGCTGAGCGACGGCCGCCACTGGGTGCAGTGGCAGGATCCGTTCCCGAAACCGTGCTATCTGTTTGCGCTGGTGGCCGGCGACTTTGATGTGCTGAGCGACACCTTCATTACCCGCTCCGGACGCAGCGTCGCCCTCGAGCTGTACGTCGATCGCGGCAACCTCGACCGCGCGCCCTGGGCGATGACCTCCCTGAAAAATTCGATGAAGTGGGATGAAGAGCGCTTCGGCCTTGAGTACGATCTCGACATCTATATGATTGTCGCCGTCGACTTCTTTAATATGGGCGCGATGGAGAATAAAGGCCTCAATATCTTTAACTCTAAGTACGTGCTGGCCCGCAGCGACACCGCCACCGATAAAGACTATCTCGACATTGAGCGGGTGATCGGCCACGAATATTTCCACAACTGGACCGGCAACCGCGTCACCTGCCGCGACTGGTTCCAGCTGAGTCTGAAAGAGGGCCTGACCGTGTTCCGCGATCAGGAGTTCAGCTCCGACCTCGGCTCCCGCGCGGTCAATCGCATCAGCAACGTGCGCACCATGCGCGGCCTGCAGTTTGCCGAAGACGCCAGCCCGATGTCGCATCCGATCCGCCCCGAGATGGTCATCGAGATGAACAACTTCTACACCCTGACGGTGTATGAAAAGGGCGCCGAAGTGATCCGCATGCTGCACACGCTGCTCGGCGAAGAGAATTTCCAGAAGGGGATGCAGCTCTATTTTGAGCGCCACGACGGCAGCGCCGCCACCTGCGACGACTTTGTGCAGGCGATGGAGGATGCCTCTAACGTCGATCTCTCGCACTTCCGCCGCTGGTACAGCCAGTCGGGTACGCCGGTAGTGACCGTGCACGATGACTACAATCCGGAAACCGAACAGTACACGCTGACCATCAGGCAGCACACGCCGCCGAGCGCCGATCAGCCCGAGAAGCTGCCGCTGCATATTCCGTTCGATATTGAGCTTTACGACGGCGAAGGGAAAGTGATCCCGCTGCAGAAGGGCGGCCATCCGGTACACAACGTCCTTAACGTCACTCAGGCAGAACAGACCTTTATTTTCGATAATGTCTATTTCCAGCCGGTGCCGTCGCTGCTGCGCGAATTTTCCGCGCCGGTGAAGCTTGACTATAAGTGGAGCGATCAGCAGCTGACGTTCCTGATGCGCCACGCCCGCAACGACTTCTCCCGCTGGGACGCGGCCCAGAGCCTGCTGGCGACCTATATTAAGCTTAACGTCGCCCGCCAGCAGCAGGGCCAGCCGCTGTCGCTCCCGGTCCACGTTGCCGATGCCTTCCGCGCGATCCTGCTCGACGAGAAGATCGATCCGGCCCTTGCGGCGCAGATCCTCACTCTCCCGTCGGTCAACGAGATAGCCGAACTGTTTGAGACGATCGATCCGATCGCCATCGCCACGGTGCACGAGGCGCTGACCCGCACCCTGGCCGTTGAGCTGGCGGACGAATGCCTGGCGGTATATAACGCCAACGCCCTCGACGCCTACCGCGTTGAGCATACCGATATCGGTAAGCGTTCGCTGCGCAACGTCTGCCTGCGCTATCTGGCCTTTGGCGACGCAGAGTTGGCCGATAAGCTGGTCAGCCATCAATACCAAACGGCCGATAACATGACCGACGCCCTGGCCGCCCTGGCCGCAGCGGTGGCCGCTGAACTGCCGTGCCGCGATGCGCTGATGCAGGCGTACGACGACAAATGGCATGAGGACGGCCTGGTGATGGACAAGTGGTTTAACCTGCAGGCCACCAGCCCGGCGGAAAATGTGCTGGAGACGGTGCGCGGGCTGCTTAACCACCGTTCGTTCACGTTGAGCAACCCGAACCGCATCCGCGCGCTGATTGGCGCTTTCGTCAGCCTCAACCCGGCGGCCTTCCACGCCGAAGACGGCAGCGGCTATCAGTTCCTGGTCGAGATGCTCACCGATCTCAACAGCCGCAACCCGCAGGTGGCCTCGCGGATGATTGAGCCGCTGATCCGCCTCAAGCGCTACGACGCGGCGCGGCAGCAGAAGATGCGCAGCGCGCTGGAGCAGCTGAAGGGGCTGGAGAATCTCTCCGGAGATCTGTACGAGAAGATTGCGAAGGCGCTGGCGTAAGCCCTGCTGCAGTCATAAAGCCGGTCAGGCGGGGATTTTTCCCCGCCCGATTTTTTTCACCCGTGCCGCCGGCTGCGCGGCTGGGAGTGGCCGCGGCGCATCACCCGGTTGAGCACCTCCGCCTCCAGCTCGGCCAGCCGCGCCGAACCTTTGCGTCTGGGCCTGGGAAGGTCTACCGTCAGGTCGAGGCCAATTTTTCCCTCTTCAATTAATAACACCCTGTCCGCCATCGCCACCGCCTCGCTGACGTCGTGGGTGACCAGCAGTACCGTAAAGCCGTGTTCCTGCCACAGGGACGCAATCAGATCCTGCATCTCCAGCCGGGTCAGGGCGTCCAGCGCGCCGAGCGGCTCGTCGAGCAGCAGCAGGCCGGGGCGGTGGATCAGCGCCCTGGCCAGGGCCACGCGCTGCTTCTGCCCGCCGGAGAGCGCGGCGGGCCACTCGCCGGCGCGGTTTTCGAGACCGACGGCGGCCAGCGCCTCCAGCGCCCGGTCGCGCCATTTACCCTGCAGACCGAGGCCGACGTTATCAATCACGCTTTTCCACGGCAGCAGCCGGGCGTCCTGAAACATCAGCCGCGTCTCCTGCTGGCTGGCGGTCAGCGGGCCATTGCCCGCCAGCAGCTCGCCGGCGTTGGGTTTTTCCAGCCCGGCCAGCAGCCGCAGCAGGGTGCTTTTACCGCCGCCGCTGCGCCCGACCACCGCCACAAACTGCCCGGCGGGGATGTGCAGATCCAGATCGTTGATCACCACGTTGTCGCCGTAGCGCTTGCCGACGGCGTTGAGCAGCAGCGGAATGCCGGGATTCAGACGCGCGGTATTCATACGCTTGCCTCCTTCAGATGATAGGCAGGGTTCCAGCGCAGCCAGACGCGCTCAAGCAGTTGCGCCGCCGTGTCGGCCAGTTTGCCCAGCAGGGCATAGAGAATGATGGCCACCACCACCACATCGGTTTGCAGGAATTCGCGGGCATTCATCGCCAGATAGCCGATGCCGGCGTTGGCGGAGATGGTTTCGGCAACAATCAGCGTCAGCCACATCAGGCCGAGCGCAAAGCGCACCCCGACCATGATGGAGGGCAGGGCGCCGGGCAGGATCACGTGCCAGAACAGCGCCGGACCCGAGAGGCCGTAGCTGCGGGCCATCTCCACCAGTCCTCTGTCGATATTGCGGATCCCGTGCCAGGTATTGATGTAAATCGGGAACAGCGTCCCGAGCGCCACGAGGAAAATCTTGGCGGTTTCGTCAATACCGAACCACAGGATCACCAGCGGGATCAGCGCCAGGTGCGGTACGTTGCGCAGCATCTGGATGGAGGTATCCAGCAGCCGCTCTCCCCAGCGGGAGAGGCCGCTTATCAGCCCCAGGGCCAGGCCGATCGAGCCGCCGATGGCGAAGCCCACCAGCGCCCGCCAGCTGCTGATTGCCAGATGGTGCCACAGCTCGCCGCTGGCGGAGAGACTCCAGAAGGCCTCCACGACGCCCTCCGGCGAGGGCAGGATGCGGGTGGAGAGCCAGCCGACGGAGGAGGCTATCTGCCAGAAGATCACGATGCCGACCGGCAGCAGCCACGGCGCCGCGCGCTGCAGCCAGAAATCTACAGGTTTTGCCATGCTCCGATCCTCAGCTCTGGGCGGCTTTGCGCGGTATAAACAGATTGGCGACCGCTTCACCCTGCTGCTGTAGCGCGGCAGGGCGGGGCGCTTCCGGCACCGCCACATCGAGGTGCGGGAACAGCAGTTCGCCGACTCTCCACGCCTCTTCGAGATGCGGATAGCCGGAGAGAACAAAGCTGTCGATACCCAGCGCCGCGTATTCGTTGATGCGCGCCGCGACCGTCGGCCCATCGCCGACCAGCGCCGTCCCGGCGCCGCCGCGCACCAGGCCCACGCCCGCCCACAGGTTGGGGCTTATCTCCAGCTTATCGCGGCGCCCGCCGTGCAGGGCGGCCATCCGCTGCTGGCCGACGGAATCGGTGCGGGCAAACGCCTCCTGGGCGCGGGCGATGGTGGCATCGTCGAGGTGCGAGATCAGCCGGTCGGCGGCCTGCCAGGCCTCTTCATTACTTTCGCGCACAATGACGTGCAGGCGGATCCCGAAGCGGATCCTGCGGCCCAGCTTCGCCGCCCTGGCCCGGACCTGCTCTATCTTCTCTTTTACCTGCGCCGGCGGTTCGCCCCAGGTGAGATAGAGGTCAACCTGCTCGGCGGCCAGATCCTGCGCCACGTCAGACGACCCGCCGAAGTAGAGCGGCGGGCGCGGCTGCTGCACCGGCGGGAACAGCAGCTTCGCCTCGCGGACCTTCTGATATTTGCCGTTAAAGGTGACGGTTTCGCCCTCCAGCAGGCGGCGCCAGATATGAGTAAATTCGGCTGACGCTTCGTAGCGGGCGGTATGATCGAGGAACACGCCGTCGCCCGCCAGCTCCTGCGGATCGCTGCCGGTCACGAGATTAAACAGCGCCCGGCCGTTGGAGAGGCGGTCAAGCGTCGCGGCCTGGCGCGCGGCGACGGTCGGTGAAATCACGCTCGGACGCAGCGCCACCAGGAACTTCAGGCGCTGGGTGACCGGAATGAGCGAGGCCGCCACCAGCCACGCGTCCTCGCAGGAGCGGCCCGTCGGGATCAGCACCCCGGTGTAGCCAAAGCGATCGGCGGTCTGGGCTATCTGCTGCAGATAGCCGTGGTCTACCGATCGGGCATTCTCTTCGCTGCCCAGATAGTGACCATCGCCGTGGGTGGGTAAAAACCAGAACATATTCAGGCTCATGACTTAGCTCCTTGTTGGGCGGCCGGCTGCCAGATGCGGTCTTTAATGTCGACCTTTTTCGGCACCAGGTGATTTTGATAAAAGAGATCGGCGGTCTGCTGCTGGCGGCGCGCCGTTTCGGCGCTGACCGGCGTAATGGCGCTGACGGGGCGGTGGCTGAGGTAGCTTGCGATCACCGCTTCCGGCAGGCCCATGCTTTTTGCCAGCAGCGCCGTGCTCTGCTGGCGCTGGCTGACGGTCAGGGCGTCGGCCTCGGTAAAGGCTGCCAGCACCCCTTCAATAAAGGCGCCGTTTTTCTCCGCGTAGGGGCGGGAGGCGAGATAGAAAGAGCCGGTTTGATTCAGCTTACTGCCATCGGTCAGCACCCGGACGCCGCCCTGCAGCAGCGCGGCAGAGTAATAGGGATCCCAGATAGCCCAGGCATCGACGCTATGCTGCGCAAAGGCGGCCCGCGCGTCGGCGGGGGTCAGGTAGGCGGGTTGAATATCGGTAAACTTAAGCCCCGCCTGCTGCAGGGCGCGCAGCAGCAGATTGTGAGAACTGGAGCCTTTCTGAAAAGCGACCTTATGCCCCTTCAGATCGGCAACCGTTTTAATCGGGCTGTTTTCCGCTACGAGGATCACTTCCGCTTTCGGTTTCGGCGGCTCGGCGCCGACGTACACCAGATCCGCCCCGGCGGCCTGGGCGAAAATTGGCGGAATATCGCCGGTGCTGCCGAGATCGATGCTGCCGACGTTGAGCGCCTCCAGCATCTGCGGCCCAGCCGGGAACTCGATCCATGAGATTTTGGTATCAGGGTAGCGCTGCTCCAGCAGATGATGGCTTTTGGCCAGTACCATGCTGACGCTGCCTTTCTGGTAGCCGATGCGCAGCGCGTCAGGCGTCTTTTCGGCGGCGTGGCTCCACGCCGGAAGCGTGATTAGCGCCGCGATGGCCAGCAGGGCGGCGCGGGAACGGTTAAGCATGGGCAACCCCCGGAGCGGTATGGAACGCCGGAGCGGCGGTATCGCGGCGGTGCAGCGCCTGCCAGAAGGTTTCGAGCGCGTCATCAAGGCGCTTTTGCAGATTGGAGCTGAACTGCGGCCGGTGCTGGTAGTCCTGGACCTGGCTGTCGTCGGCAAATACGCCGTGGAGGATCTCCCGGGCCTTCAGGGCGTTGAGCACCGGCTTAAGGGCATAATCGACGGCGAGCATGTGGGCAACGGTGCCGCCGGTCGCCAGCGGCAGCACGATTTTCCCCTCCAGCGCCCGCTCGGGCAGCAGGTCGAGCAGGGTTTTCAGCGCCCCGGAAAAAGAGGCTTTATAAATGGGGGTGGCGATAATCAGGCCATCGGCATCGGCCAGCTGCTCGTTCAGGGTCTGCAGCGCAGGGCTATCAAAGCGGGCATAGAGAAGATCTTCGGGCGCGAAGTTCTGCAGATGCCAGTGGCGAACGTCGACGTTAACTTGGGTAAGTCTCTCCCTCGCGTACTCCAGCAGGGCGCTGGAGCGGGAAGGGAACCGCGGGCTGCCCGCAAGCGTAATGACGCGCATAACCACTCCTTATAACTAAAAGTTAGGTTCTATCAGGAATTGATAACTGTAAGATGAGTGTCGCAGAGGGCCGGACGTTCACTAAATGATTTATCCGCAAGTCGATAGCCGGAAAATGCAAATAAGGGAAACGGTTGCGCTTTCCGCTCTCTTTTTTGCCGCAGGTCAATTCCCTTTCGCCGCCCGATCGAACATAATACGGCCCCGGTTTGCCACCGGGAATCAGGAGAGTTCATGTACTACCCCTTCGTTCGTAAAGCCCTTTTTCAGCTCGATCCAGAGCGCGCTCATGAGTTAACTTTTCAGCTATTGCACCGGGTTACCGGCACGCCGCTTGAGGCGCTGATCCGTCAGAAAGTGCCGGCGAAGCCGGTTTCCTGCATGGGCCTGACGTTTAAAAATCCGCTCGGGCTGGCCGCCGGCCTCGATAAAAACGGCGAGTGTATCGATGCCCTGGGTGCCCTCGGCTTCGGATCGCTTGAGATTGGTACCGTGACGCCGCGTCCGCAGCCCGGTAACGACAAGCCGAGGCTCTTCCGTCTGGTCGATGCCGAGGGTCTGATCAACCGCATGGGCTTCAATAATCTCGGCGTCGATAACCTGGTTGAGAATGTAAAAAAGGCCCATTTTGACGGTGTTCTCGGCATTAATATTGGTAAAAATAAAGACACGCCGGTTGAGAACGGGAAAGATGACTATCTGATTTGTATGGAAAAAATCTATCCCTACGCCGGATATATTGCCATTAATATCTCCTCACCAAATACACCTGGACTGCGTACGCTACAATATGGCGAGGCGCTGGACGATCTGCTTTCCGGCATTAAAAATAAGCAGAATGAACTGCAGGGGATCCACCATAAATATGTTCCGGTGGCCGTGAAGATCGCCCCGGATCTTTCCCCCGAAGAATTGATCCAGGTGGCCGATAGTTTAGTCCGGCATAATATTGATGGCGTCATTGCGACCAATACTACGCTTGACCGCAGCCTGGTTCAGGGAATGAAGCATTGTGACGAAACGGGTGGGCTGAGCGGTCGTCCGGTACAGTTAAAAAGCACTGAGATTATTCGCGCCCTGTCCGCAGAGTTGAATGGCCGTCTGCCAATTATCGGCGTCGGCGGTATTGACTCGGTGGTTGCCGCTCGCGAGAAAATAGCTGCAGGTGCCACGCTTGTCCAAATCTATTCCGGGTTTATTTTTAAAGGCCCGCCGCTGATTAAAGAAATCGTTACCCATATCTAATCTTTACTGCGCAATTTTCAACCAGGGCTTTATTTCCAGCCCTGGTTGCTTTATATTTTCCGGGTGTTGCTAATTTAGCCTTTTAAGTCTTTGTTCATTTTGGCTGATAAACCGGTGAGATATTTCAGGCAGCGGGATGCTTTTTTATACAGGGGGACGGAGATGCGAATTAAACCTGACGATAATTGGCGCTGGTATTATGACGGTGAACATGACCGCATGATGCTCGATCTGGCCAACGGCATGCTGTTTCGCTCGCGCTACTCTCGCCGTATGCTGACACCGGATGCCTTTGATCCTTCAGGATTTTGTGTCGATGATGCCGCACTCTACTTCTCACTTGAGGAGAAGTGCCGCGATCTTAATCTGGCAAAAGAGCACCGCGCCGAGCTGGTGCTTAACGCGCTGGTTGCCATCCGCTTTCTCAAGCCGCAGATGCCCAAAAGCTGGCACTTTATCTCCCATGCCGATTACTGGCAGCCGGCAACCGGCGATGCCGCCGCCGTCTGGCTCAGCGACTGCGGCGAGCAGGTGAATCTGCTGGTGGTCGAACCGGGGGAAAATGCGGCGCTCTGCCTGCTTGCGCAGCCGGGGGTGACGATTGCCGGACGCACAATGCAGCTCGGGGATGCCATTAAGATAATGAACGACCGGCTCCAGCCGCAGCCCGCCGCGAACAGCGTCAGCTACGGCCAGGCGGTTTAAAGGGCCAGACGCAGCGACGTTTCAGGAATACAGCTGCAGCACAGTATCGTCCCGTCGTCGGCGACTGCGCCGCGCTTCATGGGACTGACTCTCCCCTCGATCAGCGTTATTCTGCAGCTTCCGCACAGGCCCGCCCGGCAGGAGTAGGGTACGCGGATCCCCCGCTGCTCCAGCTGCTCCAGCAGTACCTGCTGGTTGTTGCCGCGAAAAACCTCTCCCTGCCACTCAATATCCAGCGCCGCCTCCTGCCGGCTTTCGACGTCCAGCGCTTCGGCGACGTTGCCGCTGCCGTAGGCTTTTGCCGGACCGGTGGCGAGGATCTCAACCTCATCGCCGACGCGCACTACGCCGCTGCTGCGGGCGATCAGGTTCTGACCAAAATCGACGTCGCCGTTATCGCGCGCCGTGCGAAAAGACTGGAGCGTGGTGAGCGGCTCCCCGGCGGGGTGCTTCTGCCCGCGCTCCGGGCTGACGGTGGTGAATACGCAGCGGCTGCAGGGCTTCACCACGTCGAAGATGACCCCGCCGATGCGCACGACCTTCCAGGTATCCTCCTCCCAGGCCCCGGAGCCTGCCACCACCAGGTTCGGGCGAAACTGCTCCATTTTTACCCCGGCGGGGCAGCGCTTTTGCAGATCGCGCAGGGAGGCTTCGCTGGTCAGCAGATAGGGAAAGCCGTCGGCGAAGGAGAGGGGTACGGCGTCGTAGCGCTTAACGCGGCGGGTAAGCTCAGGGCCGACCCAGCGCAGCTGCACGTCACGATTGAAGAAAGCGGAAAGCCAGGCGTTGACGTCCTCCGGGGCTATCAGCGCCGTGAAGTGGTTGCCCCAGACTTCGGTAGGCGCCGCCTCGGCGGCGAAATCGGCGAAGCGCACCGCCGCGCTGCTGCCGTCCGGGGCGGTCAGGTGAATACCGTCAAACATCGGCACCGGCGTAAAGCGAACCATCTGCGGATACTGGCGTGCGGTAATAAAGGTGCCGTCCGGCTCGGTCAGCATAAATATCCGATCCTGCGCCATGCCGCTGATATCGGCCAGCGCCTGCGTCACGCCGATACCGCGCATAGATTTAACCGGATGTATGAAAAGCCGCGATAGCGTTGCCATGCCTCTGTCCTTCGGATAAAAAAAGTCGGCCTCAACTTTATGATATGCAGCTCACATTGGCTATAATGCGCAGCAATTTTCTATGAGTAATAAGTGACGATATGAATTCTCTGTTTGCCAGTACGGCCCGCGGGCTGGAAGAGCTGTTAAAAACTGAACTGGAAGGCCTCGGCGCGCTGGAGTGCCAGGTGGTTCAGGGTGGTGTCCTGTTTGCGGGGGACACGCGGCTGCTTTACCAGAGCCTGATGTGGAGCCGGCTGGCGTCGCGCATCATGAAGCCGCTGGGACAGTGCAAAGTCTACAGCGACCTGGATCTCTATCTGGGCGTGCAGGCGATCCCGTGGACGGAGATGTTCAACCCCGGCGCCACCTTTGCCGTCAGCTTCAGCGGCGTGAATGACGAGATCCGCAACAGCCAGTACGGCGCGCTGAAGGTCAAAGATGCCATCGTCGATGCCTTCACCCGCAAAAACCTGCCGCGCCCGAACGTCGATAAAGAGAGCCCGGACGTGCGCATTAACGTGCGCCTCAATAAAGAGGTGGCCAATATTTCGCTCGATCTCAGCGGCGACGGCCTGCACCTGCGCGGCTACCGCGACCGCACCGGCATTGCGCCGATCAAAGAGAACCTCGCCGCCGCTATCGTGATGCGCTCCGGCTGGCAGCCGGGCACGCCGCTGCTCGATCCGATGTGCGGCTCCGGCACGCTGCTGATTGAGGCGGCAATGTGGGCGACCGACCGCGCGCCGGGCCTGCACCGCGGCCAGTGGGGCTTTAGCGGCTGGGCGCAGCACGATGAAGCCGTCTGGCAGGAGGTCAAAGCCGAGGCGCAGACCCGCGCCCGCGCGGGCCTCGCCGCCTATGAGTCGCACTTTTACGGCTCCGACATTGATGGCCGGGTTATCGAGCGCGCGCGCAGCAACGCCCGCCGCGCCGGTATCGGCGAGCTGATCACCTTTGACGTTAAGGACGTGGCTAAACTCAGCAACCCGCTGCCGAAGGGGCCGTACGGCACCATCATCAGCAACCCGCCCTACGGCGAGCGTCTGGACAGCGAGCCGGCGCTGATTGCCCTGCACAACCTGCTGGGCCGGATCGTGAAAACGCAGTTCGGCGGCTGGAACCTGTCGCTGTTCAGCGCCTCGCCGGATCTGCTGAGCAGCCTGCAGCTGCGCGCCGAGCGCCAGTTCAAGGCCAAAAACGGCCCGCTGGACTGCGTGCAGAAAAACTATCACGTCGCGGAAAACGACGGCAGCGCGCCGGTGATGCTGGCGGACGACTACGCTAACCGCCTGCGCAAGAATCTTAAGAAGCTCGACAAGTGGGCGCGCCAGGAGGGCGTGGAGTGCTATCGCCTGTACGATGCCGACCTGCCGGAGTATAACGTGGCGGTAGACCGCTACGGCGACTGGGTGGTGATTCAGGAGTACGCTCCGCCGAAATCGGTGGATGCGACCAAGGCGCGCCACCGCCTGTTCGACGTTATCGCCGCCACGATCCAGGTGCTGGATATCGCCCCGAACCGGCTGGTGCTGAAAACCCGCGAGCGGCAGAAGGGCAAAAATCAGTACGAGAAGCTGAGCGCGAAGGGCGAGTTTATGGAAGTGGGCGAGTACAATGCCCGCCTGTGGGTCAACCTCACCGACTATCTCGACACCGGCCTGTTCCTCGATCACCGCATCGCCCGCCGCATGCTCGGCCAGATGAGCAAGGGGAAAGACTTCCTCAACCTCTTCTCCTATACCGGCAGCGCCAGCGTTCACGCGGGCCTCGGCGGCGCGCGCAGCACCACCACGGTAGATATGTCGCGCACCTACCTGGAGTGGGCGGAGCGCAACCTGCGCCTCAACGGCCTGACCGGCCGAGCCCATCGCCTGCTGCAGGCGGACGTGCTGGGCTGGCTGCGCGAGGCCGACGAGCAGTTCGACCTGATCTTTATCGATCCGCCGACTTTCTCCAACTCCAAGCGCATGGAAGACACCTTCGACGTGCAGCGCGATCATCTGAAGCTGATGAGCGATCTGAAGCGCCTGCTGCGCAAGGGCGGAACGATCATGTTCTCTAACAACAAGCGCGGCTTCAAACTCGATCATGACGGACTGGCAAAACTTGGCCTGAAAGCACAGGAAATCACACAAAAAACGCTTTCCCCGGACTTTGCCCGCAACCGTCAGATCCACAACTGCTGGCTGATTAGCGCAGCCTGAAGGAAATAACCGATGTCATTAATTAGCATGCACGGGGCGTGGCTGTCGTTCAGCGACGCGCCGCTCCTCGATAACGCCGAACTGCATATCGAAGATAACGAACGCGTCTGCCTGGTGGGACGCAACGGCGCCGGCAAGTCGACGCTGATGAAGATCCTCAACCGCGAGCAGGGGCTCGACGACGGGCGGATCATTTACGAGCAGGATCTGGTCGTCGCCCGTCTGCAGCAGGATCCGCCGCGCAACGTTGAGGGTACGGTCTACGACTTCGTGGCCGAAGGCATTGCCGAACAGGCCGTCTATCTCAAGCGCTATCACGATATCTCGCAGAAGGTAATGACCGACCCGAGCGATAAAAACCTTAATGAGATGGCGAAGATCCAGGAGCAGCTCGACCACCACGGACTCTGGCAGCTGGAAAACCGCATCAATGAAGTGCTGGCCCAGCTGGCGCTCGATCCCAACGCGGCGCTGGCGTCGCTCTCCGGCGGCTGGCTGCGCAAGGCGGCCCTGGGCCGGGCGCTGGTGTCGGCACCGCGCGTGCTGCTGCTGGATGAGCCGACTAACCACCTCGATATTGAAACCATCGACTGGCTGGAAGCGTTCCTGAAGACCTTTAAAGGCACCATCATCTTTATCTCCCACGACCGCTCCTTTATCCGCAATATGGCGACCCGCATTGTCGACCTCGATCGCGGCAAGCTGGTGACCTATCCGGGCAGCTACGATCAGTATCTGCTGGAAAAAGAGGAGGCGCTGCGGGTTGAAGAGATGCAGAACGCCGAGTTCGACCGCAAACTGGCCCAGGAAGAGGTGTGGATCCGCCAGGGCATCAAGGCCCGCCGCACCCGCAACGAAGGGCGCGTGCGCGCCCTGAAGGCGATGCGCCGCGAACGCAGCGAGCGCCGGGAGGTGATGGGCAGCGCCCGCATGAACGTCGAGGAGGCGAGCCGCTCCGGCAAAATCGTCTTCGAGATGGAGGACGTGAACTACCAGGTTGACGGCAAAGTGCTGGTGAAGGACTTTTCCGCTCAGGTACAGCGCGGGGACAAAATTGCCCTTATCGGCCCCAACGGCTGCGGGAAAACCACGCTGCTGAAGCTGATGCTCGGCCAGCTGCAGGCCGACAGCGGGCGCATTCACGTTGGCACCAAGCTGGAAGTGGCCTACTTCGATCAGCACCGCGCCGAGCTGGACCCGGAGAGAACGGTGATGGATAACCTCGCCGAGGGCAAGCAGGAGGTGATGGTTAACGGCAAGCCGCGCCACGTGCTGGGCTATCTGCAGGACTTCCTGTTCCATCCGAAACGCGCGATGACGCCGGTGCGCGCGCTCTCCGGCGGGGAGCGTAACCGCCTGCTGCTGGCCCGGCTGTTCCTCAAGCCCAGCAACCTGCTGATCCTCGATGAACCGACCAACGATCTCGACGTCGAGACGCTGGAGCTCCTTGAGGAGCTTATCGACGGCTACCAGGGGACCGTCATGCTGGTGAGCCACGACAGGCAGTTTGTCGATAATACGGTGACCGAATGCTGGATCTTTGAAGGCGGCGGCCGGATCGGACAATATGTCGGCGGCTATCACGATGCGCGCGGGCAGCAGAGCCAGTCCCTGGCGGCAAAAGCGTCATTTGAGAGCAAAAGTAGCAAACCGGCTGAGCCGAAAGCAGAAACTGTCAAACGAAGCAGTAACAAACTAAGCTATAAACTGCAGCGCGAGCTGGAGCAACTGCCGGAACAACTTGAAGTTCTGGAAGCTGAGCTGGAAAAACTGCAGTCGCAAGTCGCAGATCCCTCTTTCTTTAGCCAGTCGCATGAGCAGACCCAACAGGTGCTGGATGCGCTAGCGCAAGCTGAAAAAACGCTGGAAGAGGCGTTTGAACGCTGGGAGTATCTTGAGGCGTTAAAAAATGGCAGTTAATTATCAGAGGAAAGTGCATGTGCGATCATCATCATGCCGGGCAACGCGTTTTGTGCCCGCAATGCGATATGCTGGTGGAGTTACCGCACCTCGATCACGGTCATAAGGCATCGTGCCCGCGCTGCGGCACGACGCTAACCACCCAATGGGACGAGCCCCGGCAGCGTCCCACTGCCTATGCGCTGGCAGCGCTGTTTATGCTGCTGTTGGCGAATCTCTTTCCTTTCGTCAATATGAATGTGGCGGGATTGAGTAGCGAAATTGAGCTGATGCAGATCCCCACGATACTGCTTAGCGAAGACTATGCCAGTCTTGGCACCTTTTTCCTGCTGTTTGTTCAGCTGGTACCGGCTTTTTGCCTGATCGCCATTCTTCTGCTGGTTAACCGCGTGCCGCTGCCGCACGCGGTGCAGAAATTTCTGGCCCGCTGGCTGTTCCAGCTGAAAGCCTGGGGAATGACCGAGATCTTTATGGCCGGCGTGCTGGTGAGCTTCGTTAAGCTGATGGCCTACGGCGATATCGGCGTCGGAAGCAGCTTTATTCCGCTCTGTCTGTTTTGCCTGTTGCAGCTGCGGGCATTTCAGTGCGTTGACCGCCGCTGGCTGTGGAATGATATTGAACCGATGCCAGTACCCGCCCAGCCGCTGAAGGTTGGCGTCACCGGCATCCGCCAGGGGCTGCGCGCCTGTAACTGCTGTACGGCGATTCTGCCCGCCGACCAGCGGATCTGTCCGCGCTGCGGGGCCACAGGACACGTGCGCAAGAAAAATAGCCTGCAGTGGACGCTGGCGCTGCTGATCACCTCTGTGCTCTTTTACTTTCCTGCCAATATTCTGCCGGTGATGGTCACCGATCTGCTGGGGACCAAAATGCCGTCAACCATTCTTGCCGGCGTAGTTCTGCTGTGGAGCGAAGGCTCCTATCCGGTCGCGGGCGTCATTTTTATCGCCAGTATTATGGTCCCGACGCTGAAAATGATCGCTATCGGCTGGCTTTGCTTCAGCGCCAGCGGCCGGGGGCGGCGCGACAGCGAAAAAATGCATCTCATTTATGAAATCGTTGAGTTTGTTGGCCGCTGGTCAATGATCGACGTTTTCGTTATTGCCGTTTTGTCTGCGCTGGTGCGCATGGGAGGATTAATGAATATCTATCCGGCCATGGGCGCAGTCATGTTCGCGCTGGTGGTAGTGATAACCATGTTCTCTGCCATAATTTTCGATCCGCGCTTGCTGTGGGATCGTGAGCCAGATTCAAGCCATGAGGAAAAGTAGCAGCATGGAAAACAACAATGGAGAGGCCAAAGTGCAGAAGGTCAGGAACTGGTCGCCGGTGTGGATTTTCCCCATCGTCACCGTTCTGATCGGTGCCTGGATCCTCTATTACCACTATAGCCATCAGGGCCCGGAAGTGACCCTTATCACCACCAATGCTGAAGGCATCGAGGGGGGGAAAACCCGCATCAAGAGCCGCAGCGTTGACGTAGGCGTGATCGAGACCGCAACACTGACCGATGATTTAAACCATGTTGAGATCAAGGCACGCCTTAATTCCGGCATGGAGAAACTCCTGCACGGCGATACTGTTTTCTGGGTGGTCAAGCCGCAGATTGGGCGCGAGGGCGTGAGCGGACTGGGTACGCTGCTATCTGGCGCCTACGTTGAGTTGCAGCCGGGAAGCAAGGGTGAAGAACCGAAGCGCTATCAGCTGCTTGACTCCCCGCCGCTGGCACCGCCTGATGCCAAAGGCATTCGCGTACAGCTGGAAAGTGACAAAGCCGGGCAGCTCTCGCCTGGCGATCCGGTACTGTTCCGCGGCTATCGCGTGGGCTCTGTTGAAGCCAGCACCTTTAACCCGGAAAAACGCAATATCACCTATCAGCTGTTTATCAATGCGCCCAACGATCGTCTGGTCACCACTAACGTGCGCTTCTGGAAAGACAGCGGTATTGCCGTCGATCTCTCTTCTTCCGGGATGCGCGTAGAGATGGGTTCTCTGTCGACGCTGTTCGGCGGCGGCGTCAGCTTTGATGTGCCGGAAGGGCTCGATCTCGGTCAGCCGGTGGCAAATCAGACGGAATATCATCTGTTCGACGATCAGAAAAGCATCCAGGACTCCGTCTTTACCGAGCATGTTGATTACGTGATGTTCTTTAAAGATTCGGTGCGCGGCCTGCAGCCTGGAGCACCGGTAGAGTTCCGCGGCATCCGACTTGGTACGGTCGCGAAAGTGCCGTTCTATATTCCTGGCCTGTATCAGACGCTGAATGATGACTACCGTATTCCGGTACTTATCCGCATTGAACCGCAGCGCCTGGTCAGCCAGCTCAGAGAGCACGCGGACATTCGTAAGCACTTCAGCGAACTCATCGGTCGCGGTATGCGCGGCTCGCTGAAGACGGGTAACCTGGTCACCGGCGCGCTGTATATCGACCTCGACTTCTATCCGAAGGCCGATAAGCCGAAGTACAGCGAATTCGGCGGCTATCCGCTGATCCCAACCGTAAGCGGCGGCCTGGCGCAAATTCAGCAGCGACTGATGGATGCGCTGGATAAGATTAATAATCTGCCGATCAATCCGATGATGCAGCAGGCGACCAGCACGCTGGCGGAAAGCCAGACCACGCTGAAACATCTGCAGGCAACGCTGGATAATCTGAACAAGATAACCGGTAGTCAGTCGATGCAGGAGCTGCCTGCAGACATGCAGAAAACGCTGCGCGAGCTGAATAGCAGCATGAAGGGCTTCCAGCCTGGCTCAGCCGCCTATAACAAGATGGTGGCGGATATGCAGCGTCTGGATCAGGTGCTGCGCGAGCTGCAGCCGGTACTGAAAACGCTCAATAATAAGAGCAACGCGCTGGTGTTCGAAGCTAAGGACAACAAAGATCCACAGCCGAAGAGGGCGAAATAATGAAAAAGTGGCTACCGCTCGTCGTAGCGTGCCTGCTGTCCGCGTGCAGCAGCGGTGAAAATAAAACCTACTACCAGCTGCCGGTGGCGCAGTCCGCACCGGCCACGCACGGCGCCTTCACCCAGGGACAGGGCAGCCGCCTGCTGTGGGTGGAGCAGGTTTCTATCCCTGATTACCTCGCCGGCAACGGCGTGGTGTATCAGACCAGCGACGTGCAGTACGTTATCGCCAGCAACAATCTGTGGGCCAGCCCGCTCGATCAGCAGCTGCGTACGACGCTGGTGGCAAACCTGAGCAGCCAGATGCCGGGCTGGGTAGTGTCTTCCCAGCCGCTGGGTAACGATCAGGATATCCTCAACGTCAGCGTCAACGGCTTCCACGGGCGCTACGACGGACGAGTCATCGTCAGCGGAGAGTGGCTGCTTAATCACAATGGACGCCTCATCAAGCGGCCGTTCAATATTGAGATGAAGCAGCAGCAGGACGGCTATGATGCGATGGTGAAAGTGCTGGCCCAGGCGTGGGCGCAGGAGGCGAGCACGATGGCGCAGGAAATTAGTCGCCAGCCATAAGTAAAATTCATGAAGCTCAAAGCCGCCGCGCCAGCAATAGCGCAGCGGCTTTTTTTTGGTTTGCCGACAGCGGCTTGACGTTATATATCCGATTCAGCGCGCGTTGATAGCTCACAAATATGACACTGGCGTGAATTTTGCGCATTGACGATCGGCGTAATTCGCGTTATTGGTTATATGTGGTTGCGCAATAAGTAACCACTGTTTTCTTTTCCACCAGATAAAAGAATGAGGGAAACGAGGCATGAAGAGACAAAAACGTGATCGCCTGGAACGGGCACATCAACGTGGGTACCAGGCCGGCATCGCTGGCAAGTCGAAAGAAATCTGTCCCTATCAGACCATCAATCAGAGGTCGCACTGGCTGGGAGGCTGGCGGGAGGCCATGGAGGACAGGGCAGTAATCGCCTGATGCTGTCTCTTTAGAAACAAGAAGCCTCCGTACCGGAGGCTTCGCCGTATTCAATCACTGATACGTTCAGTGTGCAAAATCAGAAGGCCGAGGTGTCCTGGAACAGGCCCACTTTAAGGTCATTTGCCGTGTAGATCAGGCGGTCGTCAACCAGCACTTCGCCATCTGCCAGGCCCATAATCAGCCGGCGGTTAACAATGCGTTTGAAGTGGATCCGGTAGGTGACTTTTTTCGCCGTAGGGCGTACCTGGCCGGTAAATTTAACTTCGCCCACGCCCAGCGCGCGGCCTTTGCCTTCGCCGCCCAGCCAGCCGAGATAGAATCCTACCAGCTGCCACATGGCATCCAGTCCCAGACAGCCGGGCATCACCGGATCGCCGATGAAATGGCAGCCGAAGAACCACAGGTCCGGATTGATATCCAGCTCGGCTTCCACGTAGCCCTTATCGAAATTACCGCCGTTTTCCGTCATTTTGACGACGCGGTCCATCATCAGCATATTGGGTGCCGGTAACTGCGGGCCCTTGGCGCCAAACAGTTCGCCGCGGCCGGAAGCAAGAAGGTCTTCTTTTGTATAGGATTCGCGTTTATCTACCATGTTTTCAGTAAGCCTTATTTTGAGTTCGCGTCGCAGGATAGCTAACACGTGTACGCTGAACAAGTCCGATCAGTTTGCACCAAACAAGTTCAGCCAGCGCAGCGCCCACGGGCGATGACGGTCTTCCTGCTGATTCGCCTGAGCGATTCGTTCCTGAATAGTCTGCAGCAGGGTGGTTTGACCTTCGCCATCCCAGGCGAGACCGGTCAGTAACTGTAATGCATCGGCAACATCATCAATGGCCCAGAGGCTGAATTCACCGGCCTCCACGGCCTGCTGAACCTCCTGAGAGAGGCTGAGGTGGCGTACGTTAGCCGCCGGAATGATCACGCCCTGTTTGCCCGTCAGGCCGCGCTGCTGGCAAATGGCAAAGAAGCCCTCAATTTTTTCATTCAGCCCGCCGACCGGCTGCGTGCGGCCAAACTGATCGACGGAGCCGGTGATTGCCAGGCTCTGGTTGATCGGGACCTGCGCCAGCGCGCTGACCAGCACGCACAGCTCAGCCATGGAGGCGCTATCGCCGTCCACTTCGCTGTAGGACTGCTCGAAGGTGAGCGAGGCGGAGAAGGGGAGCTGCTGGTCGAGGCCAAGCTCCGCCATCAGGAACGCCTGCATGATCATCATTCCCTTAGCGTGGATATTGCCGCCAAGTTCTGCCTTGCGCTCAATGTCCATGAACTCCCCGTCGCCGAAATGGACCACGCAGCTGATGCGCGACGGTTCGCCAAAGGCGCGCGGATGGCCGGGAAATTCGATCACCGACAGGGCGTTAATCTGGCCGATCTGTTCGCCGTCGGTTTCAATCAGGATCTGATCGAGCAGGATCTCATCCTGCATACGTTCAGCCAGGTAGCCTTCGCGCCACTGGCGCTGGGCAAGCATCGTTAACAGCTGCTCCGCGCTGAAGCGCTCGCCTTCACAAAAGGCAGCGGCTTCGCGAAGCTGGCGGCCCAGCCAAAGCGGAGAGAGGGGAAGCGTCTGCTGGTCGCCGGTATAGCGCGCGGCTTCCTGAATGAGCGGCAGCCAGGCGTCAGCATCAGGCCCCGGAAGCGAAAGCGCGCGCGCGGTCTGCCACACCCACTGGCACCAGCGCTTCAGGTCATCTTCATCAACAACCTGCAGATTGTCTTCATATTCGCTGTACAGCGCACCTTCGGCCAGCTCCGGCTCCATTTCCTGGAAATCGGCCAGCGCGTCGCGATCGCCCAGCAGGATAAGCTTGAAGGAGAGCGGCATGGACGGTACGGAGACCGGCAGCGGGCGCGACTCGTCCCAGGAGAGCCAGTCAAAGCGGCCGCGGGTAAGGATACTCTTCAGCCGCATCAGCATCAGCGGCTGCGCCAGCAGGGCGCGCAGGGAGAGGATCAGTACGCCGCCGTTGGCCCTGTGTACCAGACCCGGTTCAAGGGTTATCTTGCCGTTAAACTGGCGCAGGCAGCCAAAAAGCTGCTCTGGCTCAACCCAGTCGGCCTGGACGACGGGGCCGCTGCTGGCAAAATTGTCGCTGGGCTGCTGCGCGGGCCGCATTTCGATGCGCTCGCCGTCCGTGATATAGCTGACGCCAGAGAGGCTGGCGCCCGGTTGACGCAGTTTATCCACGTACCCTGACAGCAAATTAAGGTAGTCCGGCTCTTCCGGGGCTTTTATCAGAAGAAGATCGGCGATACTCTGCGGATAGAATAATTGTTCAAGGGCATAGTGCAGGCGCGGCTGCAGGTCGCCCGCGAGGGAATCGGATTCGGTGGCCAAATCAGGCTGGGTAAACAGCGCCTGAAACGCCCCGGTATCAGGAGCAATATCGCGCCGTAAAAGTTTAGTCGTGGTCAAAGTCGCTGTTTTTTGTCAGATGTAAAACCCGCGATTATACCTTAACCTGCCATTGAGCACACGGGGATTAGCGGGCATATTACCGGCATCGGCACGGGCAGATTTCTTATCAGCAGATTAAGGAAAACCTGTTATCCTGAATGGGGTTACACGGTCACATCGGGATCGCAATGAAATATCAACAACTGGAAAACCTTGAAAGCGGCTGGAAATGGAAGTATCTGGTGAAAAAGCATCGCGAAGGCGAGCTGATTACCCGCTACATTGAAACCAGCGCTGCCCGTGAGGCGGTAGACGCGTTGCTGACTCTTGAAAATAAGCCGGTACAGGTCAATGACTGGATCGCTGAGCATATGAACCCGGCCCTGCTTAACCGCATGAAGCAGACAATCCGCGCCCGTCGTAAACGCCATTTTAATGCCGAGCACCAGCATACGCGTAAGAAGTCCATTGACCTGGAATTTATGGTCTGGCAACGCCTGGCGGGCCTGGCGCAGCGCCGGGGAATAACGCTTTCAGAAACTATCGTCAAGCTGATTGAAGATGCGGAAAATAAAGAGAAGTACGCCAGCAAGATGAGCACGCTCAAGCAGGATTTGCAGGCGATGCTGGGCAAAAAATAGCTGTTTCAGGCAATAAAAAACCCCGCAGAGCGGGGTTTTTTTATATCTGAAGAGATGAACTTAAGCCTGCGGCTGAGTTACAACGTCTTTCAGACCTTTAACTTCGATTTCTACGCGACGATCCGGTGCCAGGCAGTCGATCAGCGCAGCGCGCGCTTTCACGTTGTCACAGGTGTTACCGGTAGTCGGGTTGGATTCACCCATACCGCGTGCAGAGATCTTGTTAGACGGGATACCTTTAGATACCAGGTAGTCAACAACAGACTGAGCACGTTTCTCGGACAGACCCTGGTTGTAAGCGTCGGAACCGATACGGTCAGTGAAGCCCAGAACGACGACGGAGCCATCTTTCGGGTCGATGTTGCTCAGCTGGGTGTACAGCTGATCCAGTGCCTGCTGGCCTTCCGGCTTCAGGGTAGATTTGTTGAAGTTGAACAGAACGTCAGACTTCAGAGTGAAGTGCTTGGTCTGTACTTCCGGAGCCGGTGCCGGAGCCGGGATCGGAGCCGGAGCTTCGTCCTGACCGAAACGGTAGGAAACACCTACGCTCAGCATGCCGTTGTCCGGGCGAGTACCGATTTCGCTACGGTCACCGATGTTGTTGGTCCACTGGTATTCCAGACGGGTAGCGATCTGCGGGGTGATTGCATATTCAACACCACCCGCGAAGACCGGTGCTACACCAGTGTCGTGGTCTTTATGACGACCCGTTGCGCTGTTGGAAGTGGTGTCAGCACGGTATACCATGCCGCCCAGACGGGTGTAGATGTCCAGATCGTCAGTGATCGGGTAACCCAGTTTCGCGGTCAGCTGAACGCCCTGAGCTTTATAAGCACCGTTCTGGCCGCCGTTAGCGTAGTTACCTTTATACTCCATACGGCCCAGCCAGTCGTAGCCCAGTTCAAAACCAACGTACGGGTTTACCTGGTAACCACCGTAGGCACCTGCACCCAGCTGATTTTCGTGGGTCGGACCATTGTTGTTGATGAAACCAGTATCGTGATACTGAGACCAGCCCAGTTTACCACCAGCATACCAGGTGTTATCTTTCGGAGCGGCCTGCGCTACGGTAGCGAAGCCAGCCAGTGCCACTGCAATCGCGATAGCTGTCTTTTTCATTTTTTGCGCCTCGTTATCATCCAAAAATCGCCATGAAAGTCCATCTAGGAGTTCACGGTTAAATCCTTCACCCGGGGCGTGACCTAATATGGATTGGTACGCCGACATTTCGGCTTAAGCCGATCACCCCTGGCGATGTAAAGTCTACAACGTACTTAGAAACTTACAAGTGTGAACTCTGTCAGGCATATGAAAAAAAAGGGGTTGTATACACATTATTTAACATTTATGTTGAATTTTTGTTCGGCACATTATGCTGGAAGCCGCGCGGCACAAGCCTTCTCAGAAAAAAGGCATCACAGAATAAAGGGTTGTGATAGCCGCAAAAAAAAGTCCAGGAAAACTCCTAAATTAACTCAATGAAACAAATTTGTGTGAATTTTTTGGCCAAATTGCTGTCTGGCGGAAAGTGGGGCTGTCGCAATTGGACGCATTATGAAACCTATGGCGCTTCCTTCTTCCGCTGCACTGGCCAACCGAAGATGCTCCTCTTCCGTTAAGGAATCTGATACCCAGGCAATCACGACGCTGTAATTACCTGTACGCAGCGCGCGTATCATCGAGTCCAGCGTATTTTCCGAAGCCATTTGACTCACCTGCATTACCTTTGACAGGGGGAGGCCGGAGGCTTCTACCCACTGGCGGCTCAGCTTCTGCTGCGGGGTGAGCCACAGCTGCCAGCGAGATTGCTGACCCAACTGCTGCAATAAAGGTAGCAGAAGAAGTTGAGTCATCATTGGCCGATCCGCACGATAAAGCACTTCACTGATAAGCCCGGTAGCGTGGTCCTGTGCCCCGTGAGCCGCTACGGCTGGTGGCATAGCGATGCGATTTGCCTGACCTGAAGTGTACATAATGTGTCCCGCTTTGTGTGTTACTGTATGTATGTACAGTATACCCAGGCAGACTAAAGATCAACCTCATTTTCTGAAAGCGACTCGCAAATTTGCGGCTTACCGCTGCCGCAGCGCAACTTACACTTGCCCCATCAGGGGAAGTTACTTATTTTCCTCGTGAGTGGTTCCTCTATAGCGTTTTACTTCTATGTACATGATTAAAGGGAATAATCATGAAAAGTATATCTTACGGCAGGATCAATAAGTCTGTGGAATGTTTGTCATCGCTGGGTGAGGTGCAGCACCGCGCGCTGTTCGGTGGATATAGCCTCTCTATCGACGATACGGTATTTGCAATGGTGATGGAGGGCAAGCTCTACCTGCGCGCCTGTGAGCAGAGTGCGGCTTATCACGTCTCGCGGCCGGATAAGCTCTTAACCTTCAACCGGCGGGGAAGAGCCGTGTCGCTGAATTACTATCTGGTGGATGATGAATTATGGCGTAACAGGCCGCTGCTGCTGAGCCTCTCTGCGCTGGCGCTGGAGAAAGCGCAAAAAGACAAGTCTAAGCGGCACGTGCGGCGAGGACTGCGAAGTCTGCCGAATATTACCTGGTCGCTTGAGATGCTGCTGCTTGAAGCCGGGATCGTGGACGAAAAGATGCTGCAGGCGCTGGGCGCGGCAGCAGCGTGGTATCGCCTGCGCCGGATCCGGAAAAACCTCAGCGCCAGCGTACTGCTGGCGCTGGAGGGGGCGATTACCGGCATGCACTCGGCGCGGATCCCCGAGGCAAGGCGCCAGCATCTTCTCGACTGGGCGAAGATGCTGGCAGAGGGGCGGTCATTTATTCCGCCGCGGGAAGCACCTGCTGCTGAAGACGGCAAATCTCCGGCAGAAGGCTGAGCATCAGCCCCACCTGCTGAAGCACCAGCGGCGCTTTTGACTCTGAGCCCGGCTCAATGGTGCGAATACGAACCAGTAATTCCGCCAGCGCGGATTGCACGCGCGTTTCGCTATCGCGTGGATGATGAAATGCATCATCCACGTAGCAGACCGCATCGTCGAGGAGGTTCAATATTGTGGTATCCCTTAACTTCTCCCTGTGCGCCCCCAGCGCCGAAATATAGCTGGTAAAGGTGTGGTTCAGGCACAGGAGTCGGAAGGCGACTTCCCGCATCTCACCCGTAGCGTGCGGCTCCGTGGACAGGTTCGACACCACGGAGGCCAGTTCCGCATCGCGGTTGTAGGCGTCGCGTCGGGCAATGCGGTATGCCAGCCGATTATCCCGCCCCTGGTGATACTGTTCGAGGATCGCATCCAGATAGCGGCAGTTAGCGTCGATCGCCCGGTTCAGCACGATGGGAAGGTTGCGGAACTTCCAGTCGGGCCAGATAAAGCTCACCGCGGCCCAGGCGATAAGGCAGCCAATCAGCGTATCGAAAATACGCGGCAGGGCCACCTCGAAGCCTTCACCCAGCAGGTTAAAGCAGAGCAGCACCAGTAAAGTAATAAACATCGTGGCGTGCGCGTACTGAATGTTGCGAAAGGCAAAGAACAGCACGCCGGTGAGCACGATCAGCAGCAGTTGGCCCTCGACGGAGGGCACCAGCAGCAGTACCGGGAGCCCGACCGCGACGCCAATCAGCGTGCCGATGACTCGCAGCGCCAGCCGGTGGCGGGTAGCGTTATAGTTAGGCTGACAGACAAACAGGCTGGTCAGCAAAATCCAGTAGCCGTGCTGCAGGCCGGTGAACTGAATAAAGGCGTAGCCCGCGCAGAGCACCAGCGACATCCGCACCGCGTGGCGAAACAGCGCCGACTCTGGCGTAATATTCCGGCTGAGCCGCAGCCAGATGTCGCTGAAGCCCAGCAGGCGATCGTCGGCAAGCTGGGTTTCGCTGACGCTTTGCGGCAGAGCTCGCTGCTGCTCGGACTCAATAGTCGCCAGCTGGGCATCAATGGCGCGCAAATTATTGAGTAAAAATCCCAGCGCCTTGCGCTGCTCGCCGTCCGCCCCGGCGGCGGCAATCCGCTCCAGCGCGGCCTCAAGGTGGGAGAATGCCCGCTCAAAGTGGGCATCGTGCTGATAGGGCGTTCTGAGCAAAATAGCGCGCGACAGCTGCTGACAGGCCTGCGCCTGCATCGACAGCAGCCGCTGGAAGCGGAACATGATATCGCTGTAGCGAAACGCGTCGCGCAGCGGCTGATACTGAACGTGCGAGGAGCTGGCGCGCTCGTGGATATCCTGCGCCACAAAGTAGTAGTGCAGGGTGCGGCGGGTATTGCGCTGGCCGCGATCGCCCCGCAGGCGCGTAAGCAGCGAGGCTTTTGTCTGATTGAGCGTCGCTACCAGCTGGCCGTTGGCAATAGCAAGCTCATAGAGCGGTGCCTGACCGTCCTCTTCAATATCCGGATCGAAAAGCCGCGACTTCAGCTCCAGATAGCGCGCCAGCTGGTCGTAGCTGCGGGCGAGATTATCCTGCAGGGGGCGGATCGGAAAGATCAGATGTCCGATAAGGGTCAGCAGGTTGTACCACACCGCTCCGGCAATCAGCAGAACGGGCTGCTGGTACCAGTGTGCGTAAAGCGACACGCCGAGCATGGTATAGATGGCGATGAGCAGGGCGCCAAACGCGATGGTCGCGTAGCGCTGGCCGAGGCCGCCGAGCAGAATAAACCCGCTGGTTGAAAGGGTGAGGCCCAGCGCAAAGGCCCAGGGCCAGGGGAACAGCAGCTCAACAGAGGCTGAGGCGATAAAAAAACAGACCAGCGTGATGATCAGGTTGCGCAACCGCCCGCTTAGCCTGTCGTCCAGGTCGGTGAGCGCGGCGGCCACGACCCCAAGCGTCAGCGGTATGGTCAGCTTAACGTCGCCCAGCCACCAGGGCAGGGCGGTCGTACCGCATAACGCCATAAAGATTCTGGCATTGTAAAGCCAGGTACTGTTACAGGTGTAGCGTCTTAACAGGGGGCTTAGCATGCTTAGCGACGATCCCGATTACTGAAAGCGGCCGCGGGCATTTGCTTCGCGCGCCGCCCTGGCGACTTCGACGGGAACGACCCGGCGGCCCACCGGCCACAGGGCAATGCCGGCAATTTTAAAGTTAACGATGCCCACCGGGATGCCGATAATGGTAACGCACTGCGCAATGCCGGCGAAGATATGGGTCAGGCAAAGCCACCAGCCGAACAGCACCAGCCACAGGATATTGAGGAACGTGCCGCCGGCGTTCATCACGCTATTTCTTTCCGCCGGATTCAGCTCGTCAACGTGGATAGCTTCGTTGCCGAAGGGGACAAAAGAGAGCTTGGTGATTTCCCAGCAGGAGCGGGTCAGCGGCCAGGTGACAATCAGCACGACGCTGACGGCGGTTGCCAGCAGCCAGCCGAGCGTCGTGGCGAAGCCACCGAGAACAAAATTCAAAATATTCAGAACGGTACGCATGTGACCTCAATTCAGTCCGGTTAAACAGAAGGCCTGCCAATTGTATCGGATTTTTAGGCTGGAGCACCTGATATCTGGCAGTTACACTGTCAGCATTCAGCGTCACTCCGGGATTTAGCAAAACATGGAACTAAGAGCAACCGCGCTTGGCAAGCGCATGGCCCAGCATCCCTACGACCGCGTAGAGCTTCTCAATGCGGGAGTCAAAGTCTCTGGCGATCGCCACGAGTACCTGATCCCCTTCAATCAGCTGACGGCGATCCACTGCCGGCGCGGCCTGGTATGGGGCGAGCTGGAGTTTGTTCTGCCCGACGATAAAGTGGTGCGCCTGCACGGTACGGAGTGGACCGACACCCAGCGCTTTCACCATCTTCTGCAGAGCCGCTGGCAGCAGTGGAGCGAAGAGATGAGCGCGATAGCCGCCGATGTGCTCAATCAGCAGCTGGCCGAAATTGCCAGCGTCAGCGCGCGCGGAAAATGGCTGACTCGCCGGGCGGTGGCCGATATCCGGCAAAAAATCCTCCACGCGCTGCAGGCGCTTCCCGTTCCCGTTAGCCGGCTCGATACGTTTGAAAACTGCCGCGAGCCGTGGCGCGAGTGCCGGGCCTGGCTGGAAGACGTTGAGTCCAGCCGCCTCAGGCATAACCAGGCGTTTACTGACGCTATGCTGTCGCAGTATGCCGACTTTTTTAAAACCGTGGAGTCCTCGCCGCTCAATGATGCCCAGGCCCGGGCGGTGGTGAACGGCGAGCGCTCGCTGCTGGTGCTGGCCGGCGCCGGCAGCGGCAAAACGTCGGTGCTGGTGGCGCGGGCCGGCTGGCTGCTTGCCCGCGGCGAGGCGGCGGCGGATCAGATCCTGCTGCTGGCTTTCGGACGCAGGGCGGCTCAGGAGATGGACGACCGCATCCGCGAGCGCCTGCATACCGATGAGATCGGCGCGAAAACCTTTCACGCCCTGGCGCTGCACATTATCCAGCAGGGGAGCAAAAAGGTGCCGGCGATAAGCCGGCTCGAAAATGACGCTGCGGCCAGGCAGGCGCTGCTCGTCGGCTGCTGGCAGCAGCAGTGCAGCGAGAAAAAGGCCCAGGCGAAAGGCTGGCGGCAGTGGCTTGACGAAGAGATGGAATGGGACGTGCCGGAGGGCGACTACTGGCAGGACCCGAAGATAGTCCGCCGGATGGGCAGCCGTCTTGACCGCTGGGTATCGCTGATGCGTATGCACGGTGGCTCCCAGGCCGGGGCGATTGCCGATGCCCCGGAAGAGATCCGCGACCTGTTCAGCAAGCGGGTCAAACTGCTGGCTCCGCTGCTCAAGGCGTGGAAAACGGCGCTGAAAGAAGAGGGCGCCGTCGATTTCTCCGGGCTGATACATCAGGCCATCAGCATCCTGGAGAAGGGGCGCTTTATCAGTCCGTGGAAACATATTCTGGTGGATGAGTTTCAGGACATCTCTCCGCAGCGGGCGGCGCTGCTGGCGGCGCTGCGCAAGCAGAATACCCAGACTACGCTGTTTGCCGTCGGCGACGACTGGCAGGCAATCTATCGCTTCAGCGGCGCCCAGCTGTCGCTGACCACGGCGTTTAACCACTATTTTGGCGAGGGCGACTGCTGCGCTCTCGATACCACCTATCGCTTTAACGGGCGCATCGGCGAAATCGCCAACGGCTTCATTCAGCAGAATCCTCACCAGCTTGCCAAGCCGTTAAACAGCCTGCAGGCGGGTGATAAGAAGGCGGTAACGCTGCTGCCGGACGACAAGCTGGATGCGCTGCTGGATAAGCTCAGCGGTTACGCAAAGCCCGAGCAGCGGATCCTTATCCTCGCGCGCTATCATCACCTCAGACCACAGGCGCTGGAGAAAGCCGCGACCCGCTGGCCGAAGCTCAGCATCGATTTTATGACCATCCATGCCAGCAAGGGCCAGCAGGCCGACTACGTTATCATTGTGGGATTGCAGGCTGGGCAGGATGCTTTTCCGGCACCCGCGCGCGAGTCCGTCATGGAGGCGGCGCTGCTGCCCCAGCCGGAGGATTATCCGGATGCCGAGGAGCGACGCCTGCTCTACGTGGCTCTGACCCGGGCGCGCCACCGCGTGTGGCTGCTGTACAGCAAAGAGCAGCCATCGGCCTTTGTCGGGATCCTGAGCGATCTCGGCGTGCCGATGGCGCGCAAGCCCTGAGAGCGTTTATTTGAGGCGGGCTGCGAGGTAGCGCTCGTAGTCCGGGATCTGCACGTCCATTTCGACGCTGAATTTCGGGGACTGAATCAGCAAATCGGCGGTGGCGACGTTAGTGGCGACCGGGATATTCCAGAGCGTCGCCAGACGCAGCAGCGCCTTAACGTCCGGATCGTGCGGCACGGCGTTCAGCGGATCCCAGAAGAAGATCATAACGTCGATTTTTCCTTCCGCGATCATGGCGCCAACCTGCTGATCGCCGCCCATCGGGCCGCTGAGCATGGCGTTGACCTCAAGCCCGGTTGCCAGCGATACCAGGTTACCGGTGGTGCCGGTGCCGAAAAGAATATGCTGAGAGAGCAGAGACTGATGGCGCTCAACCCAGCCTTTCAGCATCTGTTTGCAGTGATCGTGCGCGACCAGGGCAATGTGCTTGCGGCCAGGGAGCGTGCGGGTAGTGAATTCCATAGTATATTCCCGAATGTAAGATGCAGACAGATTACTGAATACGGCCGGTGCTGCAAGGCGTTCGGTTAAAAATATCCTGCGTCAGGTCATGGTATTGGCGTTGCGGGCGCGTCGGATGGCCGGTTTGTCATACACTTTGCGAAACAGCAGGAGGAAAAGATGAATCAACACGATATTGCTGAAATTTTGAATGAGACCCGCACTATTGCACTGGTGGGCGCCAGCGATAAGCCGGATCGCCCCAGCTACCGGGTCATGAAGTATCTTCTCGATCAGGGATACCGCGTTATTCCGGTCTCGCCGAAGGTCGCCGGCACCACGCTGCTCGGTCAGAAGGGGTATGCAACGCTTGCGGATATTCCGGAGAAAGTCGATATGGTGGACGTTTTCCGCAATTCCGACGCCGCGTGGGGCGTTGCGCAGGAGGCAATCGCCATCGGCGCGAAGACGCTGTGGATGCAGCTTGGGGTCATTAATGAACAGGCCGCCGTGCTGGCCAGCGATGCGGGACTCAAGGTGGTCATGGATAAGTGTCCGGCCATTGAAATACCGCGCCTGGGGCTGGCCCGGTAAGCGGAGTTGGCTGCGGATTAAAGCGCCACGAATGGCGCTTTATTAATTACGCAACCGCGGCGCCTGCAGCTGCCGGCGGATGGTTTGCGCCAGTTCGTCCATAGAAGGCTGTTCGGGATGCTCGTCGTGCGCTTCGCCCCGCAGCTGGGCTTCGGCCAGGTAGGTGTGAACCGGCTGGCCGTCGTCGTCTTCCATCACTACGTGATACCAGGGTGCCGCCCGCAGCGCGTCGTTACCCGCGATCTCGTCTGCGTCGGGCGCCCCCAGCGAGTACTCCGGGTCGATGTCTACAATAACGCCCAGATACCCCAGCAGCGAGTGGCGCACCTGCTGGCCAATACCAAATTTGCTGGCAATCATCATAGTCACCTCCTGAAAAAAGATTGCTTACGTTCAATATGCAGGCGATCTTCTGTTTTTCAAGTCACATAACCCGGCAGGCAAAGCCTTTCAGATAGAGTCCTTCCGGGTAGGTAGCGATCACCGGATGGTCGGCGGCCTGGCGGAACTGCTCTATAAATTGTACATCACGCCCGGCGTCGACAGCGGCATCGGCGATGATTTTCTGAAATAAATCCGTGGTCATCAGGCCGGAGCAGGAGAAGGTCAGCAGCACGCCGCCAGGATTCAGCAGCTGAATGGCGAGCATGTTGATATCCTTGTAGCCGCGACAGGCGCCCTGCAGCTGGTTTTTATTTTCCACGAACTTGGGCGGATCCATCACGATGACATCGAACTTCTCGCCCTGGTCGCGGTACTTGCGCAGCAGCTTAAAGACGTCGTCGCGAACGAACTCAGCCTTGCTGAGATCCAGCTGGTTCAGCTCGACGTTTTTACGGGCCACGTCCAGCGCCTCCTGAGAGGTATCGACGCTGATCACCTGGCGGCAGCCGCCGATCAGGGCCGATACGGCAAAACCGCCGGTGTAGGAGAAGCAGTTCAGCACCCGCTTATCGGCGACGTAGCGCCGCGTCGCCAGCCGGCTGTCGCGCTGATCGAGGTAGTACCCGGTTTTGTGGCCGCCCTGAATATCCACCAGCAGCTTCATGCCGTGCTCTTCGATGGGCAGCAGGGCAGGCGGCAGCTCGCCGGTTACCGGACCCTGCGTCAGCGCCATACCCTCTTTCTTGCGCACGGCCACGTCGCTGCGGTCGTAGATGGCGCACTGCGGATAGAGCGACTGCAGGGCGCTGACGAGCGCCGCGCGCTGGTATTCGGCCCCGGCACTGAGCAGCTGCAGCACCAGAAAGTTGCCGAAGCGGTCAATAGTAACCCCCGGCAGGCCGTCGGACTCCCCGGCGATCAGGCGATAGCTGTCGAGCCCGTCTTTTTCCGCCAGCCAGTCGCGCCACGCCTGCGCCCGGCGCAGGCGGCGCTCAAAAAAGGCAATATCAACGGCTTCATCGCTATCAAAGGTCCAGACCCTGGCGCGGATCTGCGAAGAGGGCGAGAAGGCGCCGCGGGCCAGCCATTTTCCCTGACTGTCTACAATATCGACGGTTTCACCGAGAGAAGCTTTGCCTTCCATGCGCGCCACGGCGCCGGAGAAAACCCAGGGATGGCGGCGAAGAAGGGATTTTTCGCGACCTTTGGCCAACACTAAACGTACGCTCATAATTTGCTATTCTGACAATTCAATGAAAATGGGCGCCATTTTCCCACGTCAGGCGGGAAATGCAACGCGAAGCGGCAGGACGGGAGCATAATGATGGCACAGAGCAGTACGATGGCATGGGTTTACGGCAGGGTTCAGGGCGTTGGCTTTCGCTACAGCACCCGCCAGGAGGCCCTGAGGCTGGGGCTGACAGGCTACGCGCGCAATCTCGATGACGGCAGCGTCGAGGTGCTGGCCTGCGGCGGGGCCGAAGAGGTAGAAAAGCTGCTCAGCTGGCTAAAGGCGGGCGGGCCGCGCAGCGCCAGGGTTGATAAAGTTGTGACCGAGCCGCGCCAGGCCGGGGATATCCCGACCGGCTTCGATATTCGCTACTAGATACACTTTGCCGGCTTGGGCAGGCCGGCAATTTTGGTCGCCTGTTTGGCCGGCCCTTTCGGGAACAGGCGGTAGAGGTAGCGGCTGTTGCCTTTCTCTTCGCCAAACTTGTTGGCCATGGCCTTTACCAGCATGCGAATCGCGGGGGAGGTGTTGAACTCCAGATAAAAGTCGCGCACGAAGCGCACCACTTCCCAGTGTTCAGCGGAGAGCGTAATTGCCTCTTTTTCGGCAATCACCACCGCCAGCGCTTCGCTCCACTGACCGCTCTCTTTCAGATAACCTTCGTTATCTGTCTCTATCTCTTTACCTTCAAAACTCAGCATTTTTCTTCACGGTATCTGTCAAAAACGCCGCATTGTAGCAAAAAAGAAGGCCCCGCATAAGCGGAGCCTGGGGGTTTAGCGCGGGCGCGAATTAATCGCGGCTGGCAAAGCCGAGAATGCTCAGCAGGCTGACAAAGATGTTGTACAGCGACACGTAGAGGCTGACGGTGGCGCGGATGTAGTTGGTTTCGCCGCCGTGAATGATGTTGCTGGTCTCAAACAGAATCGCCCCGGACGAAATCAGGATAAACACCGCGCTGATCGCCAGATGGAGGGCAGGGAGCTGCAGGAAGATGTTCGCCACCATTCCAATCAGCACCACAACGATCCCGGCCATCAGCATCCCGCCGAGGAAGGACATGTCTTTGCGGGTGGTCAGCACGTAGGCCGAGCAGCAGAAGAAGACCAGCGCAGTACCGCCCAGCGCCAGGGCAATGACATCGCCCATGCCCGCCGACAGATAGGCATTGAGGATAGGGCCGAGGATATAACCCAGAAAACCGGTGAAGGCGAAGGCGGCCAGGATCCCAGAAGGTTTGTTCGCCAGCTTATAGGTCAGGAACATCAGGCCGTACATCCCGACCAGCGTCAGGATCAGGCCCGGCGAGGGCAGCATCAGCACGGTGCTGGTCGTGGCGGTGATCGCAGAAAACGCCAGCGTCAGGCTGAGCAGAAAGTAGGTATTGCGCAAAACTTTGTGCGTGCTCAGCAGCGATGACCGGTCACGCGACGATGTAATAATACGATCCATGAGTCACTCTCTTATGATGACAGGTGTAATAACCGCTGAGAATAATGAAAGTTTTCAGACAGTACGAGGGGTTTTACCCATCTTTACCGATACCTCTGCGGGTTTACTAGATGATTATCCTGCAAATAATTTGCTTTTAGGGATGTTTGTCAATTTTACGGGCCCGAATCAGATCGCCGTCTTATAGGTGGCTGAAAAGTATTGCCTTCTGTTGCCAGCGCCGCTAAGAGTGGTGGCGGTGTCCAGTATAAATAAAGTAATAAGGCATAGGATATGAAATCACTGCATCACAATCGCATTACACTCACCTTGCTGGCAGCGGGCCTGCTCGCCTCTGCCTCTCTGCTGGCCGCAGAGGTTCCGCCGGGAACCGAACTTGCCGGTAAACAGGAGCTGGTCAGGAACAACGGCAGTGAGCCCGCCACGCTTGACCCGCATAAAGTTGAAAGCGACGGTAGTGCATCCAATTAGTAGAACATGTGTTTTTCGATAAACGCTCCGATCACTT